>Ga0224508_10000539_pt1 | contig 36851 bp, 33 predicted proteins | sample SF_Jan12_sed_USG_4_FD_170157 | JGI IMG/M metagenome (GOLD analysis project Ga0224508, IMG submission 170157) | Sediment microbial communities from San Francisco Bay, California, United States - SF_Jan12_sed_USGS_21 | ecosystem: Environmental > Aquatic > Marine > Sediment | place: USA...
CGAGCGTACTCTAGCAATGGCAAGTGATTTTCTCAAGGCGAAATACCTTAAAAATCAGTCTTTTGCTTATACAAGCGGTGAAATTGTGGTAAGTTTGCGGGCTTTTCCAATACGCTTGATAAATTTCTCGAAATGACCCTTAAACCTGAGGACATCCGCAACATCGCCCACCTTGCGCGGCTGCATATCGACGACGCGGATATCGAGCAGTACGCGGCCGATTTGTCCAGTATCCTCGACCTCGTCGACCAGATGAACCAGGTCGACAGCAGCGGCGTCGCGCCACTGTCCAATCCGCTCGACGCAACCCAGCGTTTACGTGATGACGAAGTTACTGAAAGCAATCAGCGCGACAAGTTCCAGAGTATCGCGCCGGACGTCGAGCAGGGGCTGTACCGGGTACCGAAGGTGATCGAATAATGACCAACAGCGTCACCGAAATCAGGCGCGGACTTAAGCAGGGCAAGTTTTCCAGCGTCGAGATCACCCAGGATTACCTGGCGCGCATCGCGCAGCACAATCCGGCGCTCAACTGTTTTATCAGCGTCACCGACGAAATCGCGCTCGAACAGGCGCGCACCGCCGACGCTGCGTTGGCCAGTGGCGAGGCCGCGCCATTAACCGGCGTGCCGCTGGCGCATAAGGACCTGTTTTGCACCGATGGCGTCAAAACCACCTGCGCCTCGCAAATACTGGATAATTTTATTGCCCCCTACGACGCCACCATCATCGAAAATTTCAAACGCGACGGCGCGGTCATGCTCGGCAAGACCAATATGGACGAGTTCGCGATGGGCTCATCGAATGAGAATTCAAGCTACGGCAATGTCGCTAACCCGTGGAATACCGACTACGTACCGGGCGGTTCATCGGGCGGATCCGCGGCCGCGGTCGCGGCCGGCCTGACACCGGCTGCCACCGGCACCGATACCGGCGGCTCGATTCGCCAACCGGCCGCGCTGTGCGGCGTCACTGGCATCAAGCCAACCTACGGGCGGGTTTCGCGTTACGGCATGATCGCCTACGGCTCGAGCCTCGATCAGGGCGGCCCTTTCGCGCGCAGCGCCGAGGATTGCGCATTGCTGTTGCAAACCATGTCGGGTTTCGATCGACGCGATTCGACCTCGGCCGAGCAGGCGGCGCCGGACTACAGCGCCGCGCTGGGCCAGGGCATCAAAGGATTGAAGATCGGCCTGCCGAAAGAGTATTTTGCAGAAGGCCTCGACGCCAGGGTTGCCGGCGTTATCGAAACCGCGATCGACGAGTTAGCTAAACTCGGCGCCAAAATAGTAGACGTTTCACTGCCAAATACCGGCCTGTCGATACCGACTTACTATGTCATCGCAATGGCGGAATGCTCATCCAACCTGTCGCGTTTCGACGGCGTTCGCTTCGGTCATCGTTGTCAGGACCCGGTCGACCTGGAAGATCTTTACAAACGCTCGCGCGGCGAGGGTTTCGGCGCCGAGGTAAAGCGCCGCATCATGATCGGCACTTACGCGCTTTCGGCCGGCTACTACGACGCCTATTACCTCAAGGCGCAGCAGCTGCGGCGCATGATCAAGCAGGACTTCCAGCAAGCCTTCGGCGACGTCGATCTGATCCTGGGTCCGACGACGCCGGAAACCGCGTTTAAAATCGGCGCCAAAACCGACGACCCGGTGAGCATGTACCTGCAGGACATCTACACCATTTCGCTAAACCTCGCCGGGCTTCCGGGCATGTCGCTGCCGGTGGGATTCAGTGACGGCCTGCCGGTAGGCATGCAGTTGATCGGCAATTATTTCGACGAAGCCGGGCTACTCAACGCCGCGCATAGTTATCAGCAGGTCAGCGACTGGCACCTGCAGGTCCCGGAGGCGTTCCGATGAGCGATTGGGAAAGCGTAATCGGCCTCGAGATACACGCGCAGCTAGCCACCAGGAGTAAAATTTTTTCCGGCGCGTCGACCGCATTCGGCGCGGATCCGAATACCCAGGCCTGTGCGGTCGACCTGGGCCTGCCGGGCGTACTGCCGGTACTGAACCGGGAAGCCGTCACCATGGCGATTCGTTTCGGCGTCGCCATCGACGCCGAAATCGACCACCGCTCGGTGTTTGCGCGCAAAAATTACTTTTACCCCGACCTGCCCAAGGGATACCAGATTTCTCAATTCGAATTGCCCATCGTCGGCAAGGGCCACATCTTCATCAGCCCGGCCGAGGGCGAGCACAAGGAAATCGGCATCACCCGCGCGCACCTCGAGGAAGACGCCGGCAAATCGATTCACGATCAGTTCCCCGATCAAAGCGGTATCGACCTCAACCGTGCCGGTACGCCGCTGCTCGAAATCGTCTCCGAGCCCGACATGCGTTCCGCCAAAGAGGCGGTTGCCTACGCGCGCAAGATCCACTCGCTGGTGCGCTACCTGGAAATCTGCGACGGCAATATGCAGGAAGGCTCCTTCCGTTGCGACGCCAACGTGTCGGTGCGGCGCAAGGGCGACGAAAAACTGGGCACCCGCGCCGAGCTCAAAAATATCAACTCCTTCCGCTTTCTCGAACGCGCGATCAATTTCGAAATCGAGCGCCAGATCGAACTCATCGAGGATGGCGGCAGCGTGGTACAGGAAACCCGGCTGTACGATTCCGAGCGCGACGAAACCCGTTCGATGCGCAGCAAGGAAGAAGCCAACGACTATCGCTACTTCCCCGATCCCGACCTGCTGCCGGTGGCGATTACCGACGAAGACATCGCCGACATCCGCGCCTCGCTGCCGGAACTACCCGAGCAAAAGAAACAGCGCTATATCGACGAACTCGGGCTGTCGGATTACAACGCCGAACTGTTGACCGCGAGCCGCGAAACCGCGACCTATTTCGAAGCCGCGCTGGCGGCGGCGCCCGAACACAACGCGCAGCTCGCCAACTGGATTCTCGGCGACCTGGCCGGCGCGCTGAACAAGGCGAATATCGATACTTCCGAGTCGCCGATAACGCCACTAATGCTGGCGCAATTGATCTCGCGCATTGCCGACAACACGATTTCCGGCAAGATAGCGAAAGAAGTCTTCGAAGCCATGTGGCAGGGCGAGGGCGATGCCGATGGCATCATCGAGGCGCGCGGCCTGAAACAGATCACCGACAGCGGCGCGATCGAGTCGTTGATCGATGAAGTCATTGCCGCCAATCCCGACCAGGTGGAACAGTTTCGCGCCGGCAAGGACAAGGTGCTGGGATTTTTCGTGGGACAGGTCATGAAACAGTCGCAGGGCAAGGCCAACCCCGGACAGGTCAACGCCATGCTGCGAGAAAAACTGAAATCGTAAAATATGCTGACTATCAAACGCACCTGCAGCAACAGGATCATTACTCGAGCGCTCGATAACGAAGATAAACCCCTGGTGGCGCTGCTGATGCCGGCCGCCGAGGATTGCGAGGTCTGTATCGATCGGGGTCAACTGCAGGCCGGTCTCGATGCCAACCCACAGGCGATAATCGTTTACAATCAACAGGCCGATGCGATTGCGCTTGTGGAACAGCTGGATGTGCCGCCGCAGCAGGTTTTTATCGAAATTCGGCAGGATACCAAGGGCGTTTTGGGCTTGCAGGCTTACCACAAGAAGGATCATGCGCCCGAAGCGATGGAATTGTTTCACGAGTAATCCGGCGACGCTACGGCCACACCGCGGGGAAACCAGACCTGATGTCGAAAGTACTATTGATCACCGGAGCTAGCCGCGGCATCGGCGCTGAAACCGCTCGCCTCGCGGCCGCCCGTGGATACTCGCTCTGCCTTAATTACCAACGCAGCGAAGCCGCCGCCAACGAGCTGCTCGAATCGCTCACCGACGGTGGGCATCGGGCGATCCTGTTTCAGGCCAACGTCGCCGAGGAGTCCGAGGTGATGGCGATGTATCGCGCCATCGATAGCGAATTCGGCCGTCTCGACGGGCTGGTCAACAATGCCGGCACCCTCGAGCAGCAAAGCGATCTGGTCGACATGGCGCCGGATCGCTGGCGTCGCGTCCTCGATATCAACGTGGTCGGCAGTTTTCTGTGCGCTCGCGAGGCCGTCAAGCGCATGTCGACCCGCTCTGGCGGCGAAGGCGGGGCCATCGTCAACCTGTCTTCACGCGCGGCCGATATCGGCGGCCCGCACGAGTATGTCGACTACGCGGCCTCCAAGGGCGCGATCGATGCAATGACCATCGGACTGGCAAAAGAAGTCGGCGACCAGGGAATTCGCGTCAACGCGGTCAAGCCGGGACTGATCTATACCGATATCCATGCCGCCGGCGGCGAGGCCGGACGCGTCGACCGCCTGAAGTCGGCGGTGCCGATGCAGCGCGGCGGCTACCCGGTTGAAGTCGCCGAGGCGATCCTGTGGTTGCTATCCGAGGCTTCGGCCTACACCACCGGCAGCTTCATCGACGTCTCGGGGGGTCGCTAATTCATGGCAATACGACATAACCCGGCCTCGATTCCGCTACTGTCGCTTGACGCCGTCGCTTTCGATAGCGAGACCACCGGGCTCGACACCAGCCAGGCGCGCATGATCCAGCTCGGCGCGGTGCGCATCGTCCATGGCGTGGTCGACGAGTCACAGAGCTTCCAGGAGTTGATCAATCCGGGAGTACCGATACCTGCCGACAACCAGGCAATTCACGGTATCAGCGATGCCGATGTCGCCGACGCGCGCGAGTTCCGCAAAGTGGTGAAAGCATTCGACGAATGGCGCCAGGATTCGGTGTTAATCGGTTACGCCAGCGGCTTCGACCTGGCAATGCTGAAACGCGAGCGTGAACTCGCGGGGCTCGGCTGGACGCCGCCGCGCTGCCTCGACGTACGCTTCCTGGTTAACCTGCTGGCGCCCAATCTGCCCGACTTTTCGCTCGACACCATCGCCAGCTGGTCGAACGTTAGTATTCACGATCGTCATAGCGCGCTGGGCGATTCGGTGGCGACCGCGGCTATTTTCGTTGCGCTGATTCCACGCCTGCGAGAAACCGGCATTCGCACACTGGCCGAACTCGAACGCGCCTGCGAACGATTTGGCGAATCCAGCATGCGCGAAGCGCAGATCGGCTGGCTCGACGTGCACGAGGCGAGGAAGTCGCGCGAAGTGCTGAGCCGGATCGACAGCTTCCCCTACCGCCATCGCCTGCGCGACCTGATGAACAGTCCGCCGTTAATGGTCGAACCCGATATCAGCCTGAACGACGCGCTGGCGAAAATGGTTGACCACGAAGTCAGTTCGCTTTACGTCAATCCGGCCGATGAACATGGCCCTACAGGAATAATTACCGAGCGCGATTTGCTGCGCCAGTTCCGGCGCAAGGGCGAAGCCGCCTTCGACCTGCCGGTCAAACGGGTTGCCGTGTATCCACTGGAAAGCCTGTCCGCCAACGCCTTTGTCTATCGCGCTATCGCGCGCATGCAGCGCATGCATATCCGGCATCTCGGCGTACATGATCACCACGGCGTTATCGTCGGCGCGCTGTCGGCGCGCGATCTGCTGCGCCAGCGCGCCGACGACGCGGTGCTGCTGGGTGACGATATCGACGCCGCCGAAAGCGCCGGTCAGATGGCCGCGGTATGGGGCAATATCGTGCTGGTAGCCAAAAGCCTGGTAGCCGAGGAAGTCGACGCGCGCGACGTCGCCGCGGTGATATCGCGCGAACTCTGCGCGCTGACCCGGCAAGCCTGCAGACTCGCCGAGCGGGAAATGCCGACGCCGCCGCCCTGCCCCTATGCGATGCTGGTGCTCGGCTCGGGCGGTCGCGGTGAAAGTTTGCTGGCGATGGACCAGGACAATGCGATCGTATTCGCCGAGGGCGAAGCGGGCGGCGCCGAAGACGAATGGTTCGCCGAGCTCGCGGGCAAGGTTTCCGACATGCTAGATGCCGCCGGTGTGCCCTATTGCAAGGGTAACATCATGGCCAGCAATCCCGAGTGGCGGCTGTCGGTCAAGGGCTGGAAAAAGCTCGTCAAAACCTGGATTCAACGCAAGTCGCCCGAGGATATCCTGAACTGCGATATCTTTTTCGACGCGGTCGGCGTGCACGGCGACATTAAACTCGCCAACAAGGTTCTCGATTACGCTTTCAGGGTCGGCGGCGACTCCAGCACTTTCATCAAACTGATGTCGATCAACGCCTGCAAGAATTCACCGCCGCTCGGTTTATTCGGCCGATTCAAACTCAGCAATGGCCGCATGGATTTGAAAATGGGCGGCATCATGCCGCTGTTCTCTACCGCGCGCACGCTGGCGATCAAGCACGGCATTCGCGAACAATCCACGCCCGATCGTTTCATCGAGCTGCGCGCCCGGGTGGGCAAGATGAAAAAGACGCTGAAGAACCTGAACGAGGCGCATCGCATTATTTTCAATACCATCCTCGAGCAGCAGCTGCTCGATCTCGAAGCCGGCATTCCGCTATCGAACCGGGTCGCGCCCGGCAGCCTCGATCCGGCAACGCGCGAACAGCTCAGCTGGGCCCTCGAACAGGTGCCAAACGTGTCCAACCTGCTCGGCGATCCGCTGTCACGGGGTTAAAAACGCAGCAAATACCAGCCATGGAAGTCATCACCGGGCGGGCAGGTGGCCTGCAATGCCGCCAGAATTGCCAGGCCGCGAAATTTCGGACCGTCGTTTACCGGGAATGGCTAACCTTTTTTTGGTTGTTTGGTCAGCACGATATAGTTACCGAGCAATACCAGCGCGAAACCGCATAGCGCGCGAAATGTCCACTGGTAGCCTTCGAATAGCGTCGAAATACCGAGCGCGATCACCGGAAACAACACCGCCGCGTAGGCCGCCTTGTCGGCACCGATACGGCCGACCAGGGTCAGGTAGGAGCCAAACGCCAGGATCGACCCGAAAATCGAGAGATATATCAGCGACAGGCTGTAGGCGGGGTCGGGGTCGAAGTTGAAGGGCACCTGGCTGATCAGCGCATAGGCGGCCATGATCAACGCGCCATAGGTCATGCCCCAGGCGTTGGTTTGCACTACCGGGATGTTGTTCTGCTGATTACGCGCGGATATGATATTGCCGACCGAGGCAAAATAGGTCGCGATCAGGCACATCCACAGTCCCCGCCAGGTATCGGCACTGTTGTCGACACCGCTTACCTCCGACCAGAAAATCGCGACGATGCCGGCAATGCCGAAGGCGGCGCCGAGCACGACCCGCGGGCTTACCGCGGCGCGCATGAAGATGGCGCCATTGACGATATTCATCAGGATTACCGTCGAAAACATCAACGCGACGATGCCCGAGGTCAGCAGCTCGGTCGCCCAGTAAAAGATCAGGTAATTGCAGGAAAACAGGCACAGCCCCTGCAGCGCGATGAAACCATGCTGACGCGGCGAGTACTTCAGGTCGCGGCCGCTTAGCAGGCAAAACAGCAACAGGATGACCGCCGCCAGCGCAAAGCGGTAGACCAGCGATACCTCGGCAGCAACCACGCCGAGCTGAAACTTGATCGCGTACCAGGTGGAACCCCAGATCAGTACCGATGCCAGGTACAGGCTGGCTGAATGTGTGAGCATATGGTTAGCGGCTGCCGTTAGTTTACCAGCGCCGCCATCCAGCAATCGCTGAGTAACTGCAACAGGTTTCGATAGTCGAGCAGCAGTGATTCTTCCATTACCTCGCCGCCGGCGCAATAAACATTCAACAATTGCCGGCTTTGCCGATCGTCGAATCCGGCGGCATTGCAGATTGTCGCCAGGTCCCAGTAAGGCGACGCCATTGCCGAAAACTCCCAGTCGATCAGCCATACCCGCCGTCGCTGCAGCAGCAGATTCTCCAGCACCAGGTCGTTGTGCGAGGCGACATAAGCGGCATCCCTGTCCTGCAGCAGGGGCAATCGATGTCGCGCCGCGTCCATTCGTTGCCGAAACTTTCGCCGTTGCTCACCGGATAGCAGCGAGTAATAGCGCTCCAGCAGTTGACCCAGCTGCACCCGTCCCTGAAAACGAATGCCGCTACGGTGCAGTTTGCCCAGCGAATCGGCGATAGCGCGCAGGATCGAAGCTTCAGCCAGGTCGGCGCTCGTCACGCTACGGCTGGCGGCCAGGGTTGGCGTCAGGGACAGACCCGATGCATCTCGCCATAGCGGCCGTGGGGCCAGCTCGAGGTCGCTTGCACAGTCCTGGTTGGCGGCTTCGGCGGCGCGGTCGATGAACTGCCCGGTGGTGGATCGGGGTACCCGCAAAACCCAGTCGTGGCGACGATTAAACAGCCGGTAGTTGCGGTTGGTGTAGCCGGGCAGCGGCGTTATCGTAAAATCCCCCGGCGCCTTGTCCGCCAGCAGCGGCACTTGCAGGAACAGCCGCTCGAAGTCGATCCGCTTCACGTCGATCCCAGGTAGGCCCGTACCGCCGGCGAAGTCGATTGCTCCAGCAACTCGGCGGTTGGCTGCAAGGCCTCTATCCGACCCTCGCAAACGAAGGCCGTTCGCTCGGAGGCCATCAGCGCGTCGCGCGGCTGGTGACTGACCAGCAACGCCAGCATCTGATTTTCCTGCACCAGCGCTTTGACCAGCGCGATCAGTTCGGCTCGTTGCGCCGGTCCGAGGGCGGCGAAAGCCTCATCGAGCAGCAGGATCCTGCGCCGGCGCACCAGTGCCCGAGCGAGCGCGACGCGCTGCCGCTGGCCACCGGATAACTCGCCGGGTTTACGCAGCTTCAGCTCGGCAAGACCCAGTTGCGCCAGCGCATCGTCGACGCTGCCCACCTGGGCCGGCGTCAGACGCAGTGAAGGATCGACGCCCAGTGCCACATTGGTATACAGGTCGAGGTGGGGAAACAGGTTATGCTGCTGAAACACGATCGACACCGGGCGCTGCGCGGCGGGCAGGGATTCGATCGCCTTGCCGTCCAGCAATATTCGCCCGGCGCGCGCCGTGAGAAACCCGGCGATCAGGCTCAACAGGGTCGACTTGCCGGAACCGCTGGGACCGATCAGGCTCAACACCTGCCCGCTCGCAACTTCCAGCTCGAAGCGCATGTTGGCCGCATCCGTATCGCCGTAACCGAATTCCAGGTCCTTTATCTCAAGCATCGGCCCTGCCTCCGATGCCGCGCTCGAGCGACCAGAATACGCCGAGACAAAGCACCAGCAGCAGTAGCGCGGTAACGGTCGCATGAGGTATCAGGTAAGCACCCAACTGCTGGTAGATCAGCAGCGTGAGCGTCGCCGTATCCGGCGTGCCGAACAGCGCGATGACACCGAGATCGCCCATCGCCAGCGCCGCTACCAGCGCCGTCGCCAGGCCTAGCGGGCGCCGCAGCAGGGGCCACTCGAGATAGCGAAATCGGTTCCATCCGCTGAGCGCCAGACTCTGACAAAGCAAATGGTAGCGCGCGTTGTTCTGGCGTAACGCCGGACCCAGCGTGCGTATCACGAACGGTAATCCCATTAGCGCATTGACCGTAATTACGATCGGGTATACCCAGGCGAACACATCCACCTGCGGCGCCATCAATACGAACATGCCGGTACCGATCACCAATGGCGGCACCACGTAAACAATCGAGCCGGCCAGGTCGACCAGCCTCGCCCTTCCGCTTCGACCGCGCTGCGCAAGGTCGGCGGCGTAGCGCAACAGTATCCAGCCGGCGCCGACCGAGCACAGCGCCGCCGACAGGCCGATGAAAAGTGTGTTCAACACCGATCGCCACAGCCCGCCACGGACGAGTACGACGGCCAGCGGCCCCGCGAGCGCATCGAGCAGCATCGACAGCAGGGGCATGGCGACGTAAATCGAAGCCAGCAGAATTAGCATCAGCTGTAGCGGTTTAAATGCTGACGTTGTTGGCGGCGCCGTCGAATCGATTGTAATTTCCACCTCCGGCAGGCGATGCAATTTCAGCGTCAGACTGGCCACCAGTAAACACAACACAAGCTGCAATAGCGCCAGGATCACCGCTCTCACCGGATCGAAATCGAATCGCAGCGACTGGTAAATGGCGACCTCCAGCGTGGTGCTTTTCGGGCCTCCGCCAAGCGTCAGCACTACCGCGAAGCTGGTCAGGCACAACATGAATATAAGCAACATGACGCCGGGCAGGCCCTCGCGCAAGGCGGGCCACTCGAGGTAGCGCCAGCGATGCCAGGCACTCATGCCGAGCTGTTCGGCCAGCTGCCAGTGAGCCAACGGAATCGCCTGCCAATGCGGCAGCAGTAATCTGACCGCCAGCGGCAGGTTGAAAAAGACGTGCGCCAGCAATATTCCGTTCATGCCATACAGCGACCGACCGAGCGGAATCCAGCCATCGCTGCCATAAACCGAAACCACTCCCATGACCGCCACCACCGCCGGCACCACCAGCGGCAGCGCAAACAGTCGCAGCAATAATGCGCGCAGCGGAAGGCCGGGCTGTAATGCAAAAGCGCGCGCTACCAGAATCGCCGGTAACACGCTGCAAAGCGTAGATAACAGCGCTTGCCACAGGCTGAAGTACAATACACGGCGAATATAGCCGCTTTGCCAGAATCGCAGGTCGCCAGTTTCATATCCCGGCATACTGCCCAGATTCAGCAATCCCGCCAGCGGCGCCAGCACGATGGCGGCCAGCAGGCCGAGTATTAGCGCCGCCGGGATCGCGCGCGTATTCATGTCTTATCGAGACATGGTCTCGAGCCACTCGTCGACCCATTGCCGTCGTTGCGCCGCAACCTGGCTATCGTCGAACAGCAGGGTCTTGCCGGGGTCGATCAGTTGCGAAAACTCCGCCGGCAGGCTGGCCTTTGCCAGTACCGCCGGATACATCCAGTTAGTAGTGGGAATTATTTTCTGAAAGCGCTCGCCGAGCATGAACTGCAAAAATTCCCGCGCAAGCCGCTGCTGCTGACTGCCGACTACCATGCCGGCGACCTCGATTTGCTGGTAATGGCCCTCGCTAAAGCGGGCCGCGGCAAACCGCTGGTCCTGTTCGGCGATCATATGATAAGCCGGTGACGTGGTATAACTCAGCACCATATCGGCCTCGTTCTTGAGGAACAGGCCATAGGATTCGCTCCATCCCTTGCTGACCGTGACGATCCGTTTCGACAGTTTTGCCCAGGCCTGGTCCGCCTGGTCGCCGTACACCTTCTTGATCCACAGCAGCAGGCCGAGGCCGGGGGTCGAGGTACGCGGGTCCTGTATGAGGATGGTCGGGCCGTCTTCATCTTCCACCAGTTGACGCAGGCTCGCCGGCGGATTTTTAAGCCGCTCCTTGTTGTAAACGAATGCAAAATAGCCATAGTCATAGGGCAAAAACAGGTCGTCTCGCCAGGGCTCGGGCAACGCGGAAGCCTCCAGCGTGAGACCGTGGTTGGTAAACAATCCGCTGGCGCGTGCTTCGGCGGTCAGATTGGTATCGATCCCGAGCACCAGGTCGGCGCGAGTATTTTTGCCTTCCAGCCTGAGGCGATTGAGCACCGACACACCGTCTTCCAGTCCCACCAGATCGAGTCGACAATCGCATTGCGCCTCGAAAGCCTTTTTCACCTGCGGACCCGGACCCCAGTCGCTGGTGAACGAATCGTAGGTGTAAACCGTTAGCGTGGGCATGGCGGCGTGCACGCCGGAAACCAGCAGCAGAGCCAGTAGCGTGCCCTGACAAAGACGTGATAACCAATACATATAGATCTCCATCGTGTGGATTTAAAAACGGAGAGATGGGGGAATATTCTGGATTCGCTCACATCCCTACGCCAGCATTAACTGGATCAGGTTCATCGGGTTGCGCCCTGTAGGCGGCTCTCAGCTCTTGCGAGCACCCCGTTGAGGAGGGATGACTATATTACTAGTATTCGAATAGCGCAAGTTGTGAGCCGAGCGCTGGCGCGTCGATTCCATGCGGATCTGCAGATCCGGTGGGCATTCGCCCGGTATTGTACCGTCAGCGGTATCCGCTGAGCTGGCAGGCGTTGCCGACGTAGGCTGCTTCGGTAGTTGCCGGCACCACATCTGTTACGATGTCTTCGGCTTCACTGCTTGTACTCAAGCCCCGGGACCAGTTCTTCGAAAAGCCTGTACTCGGTTTCCACCATGCCGAGCGCCGCGTAGCTTTTTTGCGCGGCGGTGTTGTCGCGTTCGACATAGAGCCTGAAACCGCACACCGACGGCTCCTGTTCGGCAAGCTCCTTGACGCGCTCGTAGAGTTCACGGTAAAGGCCCTGGCGGCGATACTGCGGGCGCACGTAAACGCTTTGAATCCACCAGAACATGCCGTTGCGCCAGTCGCTCCATTCGGTGGTTACCATCAGCGATGCCTGAATTCCATTGTCGAGCTCGACCACCAGGTAGAAACCCATCTGCGGGTTACTGATCATGCTTTCGACGCCGGCCGCGATCACTTCGGGTATCAGCTCAACGCCCTCGGTTTCGCGTGCCATGTTGATATTGAACTCGGTTAGTTCTGCGGCATCCTGAGACAGTGCCTGGCGGATAATCATAAGTCTCTACCTCTTATTTTTGTTGGCGTCGGGCTTTGCGCGCTTCCTTTTTCGCCGCTTTTTCAGCCCGTTTGACGACAACCAGCGCGCATTCTTCGGTGTAGCCTTCGGGCGTTTCCATGCAAATCCCGCCGAGATCTCCGGCGCGTAATTCACTCAGCAACAATCGTGAAACCTTTTCCAGATCGACCTGCCCTCCGGCAACAATGCAACCGCGTTTGCGGCCGATCGCCTCGAGTACTTCGATCTCGGATTGCGGCAACGTCCCGATATCATAGCGCTGAAGCAGGCGCTCAGGGTAGGTCTCGAGCAGAAATTCAGCCACAAAACTGGCTACTTCCTGCAAATCGAGGGCGGTATCCCGGATAGCGCCGGTCGCCGCCAGACGGTAACCGCTGTTTTCATTCTCGATGTTCGGCCATAACATCCCCGGGGTATCGATCAGCGTGAGTTCGGGAGAGATTTCGATTCGCTGCTGCATGCGGGTGAGTGCGGCTTCGTTGCCGGTTTTAGCGATTTTGCGCTCAGCCAGCCGGTTGATCAGGGTCGACTTGCCGACGTTGGGGATGCCGGCGATCATCGCGTACATCATCGCCGATCGATTGTTGCGCCGCGGCAACAGCCGGCGACACAATCCGGGTAAACCCGCAATCGCGTTGTCCAGGCTACTGCAAACCAGCGTTTTGACCTGGTTTTGCCGCTCCAGGCAGTCTATCCAGGCCTGTAGCGGCAGCGGGTCCGACAGGTCGCTTTTGTTGAGCAGTTTGATGCAGGGCTTATCGCGACGCAGTTGCGCCAGCATCGGGTTTTCGCTCGATCCGGGCAAACGCGCATCCAGCACCTCGATAACGAGATCGACCTGCGGCAGGATTTTTTTGAATTCCTTGCTCGCCTTGTACATATGGCCGGGAAACCACTGGATCATTTTGTCTTTCGTTTTCCGCAAAAGCGAATATTCTGGCCACAAAGACGGCTAATGGCGAGATATTTCGTAAAAGCATCGATCACATCGCAAAATGAGAATTTTACCTAGCCATGGACTTATTTCCGTATTCCCAATTCCGGTAAAACAGTTAAACTAGCCCACATGGCTGAAATCAGGCACCGTGTCGGCATCCAGGGCAGCACGAGTGACATATACCGAATGCTCACAACCGATGCCGGATTGTCGCAATGGTGGACATCCGATACCAGCGGCGCCGGCGATGTCGGATCTGTTATTGACTTCCGCTTTGGCAACGACGGTCCGCGCTTCGAGGTAACCGAGCTGGTGCCGGAGCGGCTGGTTCGCTGGCGACACTACGGCGAAATGCCGCCAGCGTGGATGGGAACGGAAATACTGTTCGAGTTGCAGCAACAAGAAAAGCAGACCATCGTCAATTTCAGTCACAGTAACTGGCGGCAGGCGGACGAGTTTCTGGCGCACTGCAGCACCAAGTGGGGAGTTTTCATGATGAGCCTGAAATCCAGCATCGAAACCGGCAGGGGTCAGCCCTACCCTGACGATGTGCATATCGACTTCGACGAATAACATGAGTGATTCCGATAAAATCATCGCCGAACTCGAATCCGAGTTTGTCGAACTATACAAGATCCTCAAATTCGAGGGCCTGGCGGAAAGTGGCGGCAACGCCAAGCAGGTCATCCAGGAGGGCCTGGTGAGCGTAAACGGCGAAGTCGAAACCCGCAAGCGCAAAAAAATTCGCGCCGGCGACCAGATCGACTTCATCGATCATCATATCGAGGTTGTCGGTAAAGCCGGAGAATAAAGCCCCGCTAAAGGCTGTCGCCGGCCGCCGGACATCGACTATTTCGCCCTACTCGCGGGCGACAGCTACCGCATTTCAGGTTTTGAATTTTGAATCCAGCGAGTTAATATACCGCCCCTTTTCAATCATGGCTCTGGATTTACGCTGCAGGAGGCTCGATGTCATCCCCAATCGTTATCGCTGCGCTTTATCGTTTCGTGCAGCTCGACAATTTCGAATCGCTGCGCCAGCCTCTGCTGCAGCATATGCTCGACAACCAGGTTCGCGGCACGCTGTTACTCGCGGCGGAAGGCATCAACGGCACCGTTGCGGGCAGTGAAACTGGCGTTGCCAGCCTGCTCGAGTATCTGCGCCAGGATCTGCGCCTGCGTGATTTCGACTGCAAGTATTCCTTCGACGACGAGATGCCGTTCTACCGTTCGCGCGTCAAACTGAAGCGCGAGATCGTTACCATGGGTGTCGAGGGTATCTCTCCCGCTAACGCGGGCAGCTATGTCGACCCTGCCGACTGGAACCGGTTGATCAGCGATCCCGAAGTCACCGTTATCGATACCCGTAATGACTACGAGTCGGCTATCGGCAGTTTCGACGGTGCGATTTGCCCCAACACCCGATCCTTTCGCGATTTTCCCCGGTATGTCGCCGACCACCTCGATTCGAAACAGCATCGTAAGGTCGCCATGTTCTGCACCGGCGGCATTCGTTGCGAAAAATCCACCGCCTATCTGCGTGAACAGGGCTTCGACGAGGTCTATCACCTCAGGGGCGGTATTTTGAACTATCTGGCACAGGTGCCGGAAACCGAGTCGATGTGGCAAGGTGAGTGCTTCGTTTTCGATAATCGCGTCAGCGTCAATCACGCGCTCGAAAAGGGTAGTTACGAACAGTGCCATGCCTGTCGACTGCCGATTACCGAGGCCGATAAAAACAGCGAAATGTACCGGGCTGGCGTCAGTTGTCCTGCCTGTTTCGACAAAAAAAGCGAAACCGAGAGACGGCGTTTTCAGGAGCGCGAAAAACAGGTCGGGCTGGCTCGCGAACGCGGCGAGCAGCATTTCGGCGCCGACGCCGCGGAACAGGCCAGAAAACGCAAAGCCCAAAAGATTGGCGTCAAGCAGTCTCAGCGTCGCTAGATCCTGTGCAGCGCCCGTATTTTATTGTCGCTGTCTATAGTGACGCTGAATCGACCGTGGATTCCGTCTTCGCTGACGAAGCCGCGGAAGTTCGCCGCCGGTAGCTGCAGCTTCAGCCCGTCATCGGACTCGACCAGGATATAGCGCGCCTGGCCCTGGTAAATGGCCTGGATTTTATCTGCCGGCAGGGCAAGGCTGAATTCGAACTGGCGCATAATGTTTCCTGTTATAGTGCATTTTTTATGCGGGATCGATTTTCGATGAAGACGATTGGCCTGATTGGCGGCATGAGCTGGGAAAGCAGTGTTTCGTACTATCGCCTGATCAATACCGAAATAAAACAACGCCTGGGGGGCCTGCATTCGGCGCAGATTCTGATGTATAGCGTCGATTTCGCCCCGATCGAGGCGCTGCAGCACCAGGGTGACTGGGAGGGCGCGGCCGCTATCCTGATCGATGCCGCAGGCCGGCTCGAAGCCGGTGGCGCCGATTTATTTCTGATCGCCACCAACACGATGCATCGTGTCGCCGACGAGGTAGCGGGTGCGGTCGATATCCCGTTGCTGCATATCGCTGACGCCACCGGCGAAGTACTGCAGCGGGATGGCGTTCGCCGCATCGGCCTGCTCGGCACCGCGTTTACCATGGAGCTCGAATTCTACAAGGAGCGCATCAACGAGCGCTTCGGTATCGATGTGATCGTGCCGGAAATGCACGACCGGCAAATGGTGCACGACATCATTTACCAGGAGCTGTGCCAGGGTCAGGTCGAAGACGAATCTCGCGAGGTCTACCTGGCGATTGTCGATCGCATGGCGTCCGAGGGTATCGACGGCGTAATCCTGGGCTGCACCGAGATCGGCATGCTGATCGAGCAGCGGCATACCGATATCAGGCTGTACGATACCACCGCAATACACGCCATGCAGGCGGTCGAACTGGCGCTGGACTAGTCAGGTTAGTCCAGGTCGGGTTTCAGGATTTCGATGGTCAGGTCGGAAGCGGGGTAGGCGCTACAAAACAGGACCTGCCCGTCCCTGGCTTCGGTAGCGCTGATGGCGTCGGGCAAACCGTCTACATAAACGACCTCACCGGAAACTATGCGTCCCCTGCAGGATCCGCATTGGCCGCTGCGACAGCTGTACGATATCAGGATGCCGGCCGCATGGGCCGCGTTGAGGATGGATTTGTCCGCCGGGCATTGAAAATGCGCCTCGTCCGGCAGCACCCTGACCTGGTAAGTGGGTATCGAAATGGACTCAGTTCACCGGCTGGCTGCGCTTGCTGTTAAGCCAGCGAATGATCGGCTCCCACTGGTCCAGGTCTCGCCTGACCGAATAAGGCGCCAGTTCGAAAATACCGAGCCCGCGTTCCGCCGCGCGGACGTAATTCTGCGTTTCGCGCAATACGCTGATAAAAGGCGCCTTGCGCACCTTGCGCAGGTAAGTGTCGAGCTGGTGATAAATATTGTAGTTTTCACGACAGCGATTGGCGATCAGCGCAATTCTCGCTTCCTTGCGCGCTACGCGGCCGTTATCGAGCACCTTCTGGATAAACGGGGTTGCCGCGCGCATATCGATTGGCGAAGGCAACACCGGGATGATAATGCTTTGCGCACGTCGCAGGAATGCGCCCAATTCCTTGCCATGCACTGCCGCCGGGGTGTCGTAAACGACATAGTCGGCACTGCGCGGGACTCTAAAATGCCCGCTGGAGCCGTCGATACCGCTAATCGAGCTACGCCCGCTGGGCCGGGCGGCGAGCCATTCGAGGCTCGAGGCCTGTGGATCGCAGTCCGCCAGCACTACTTTTTTACCCTGCGAGGCGTAATAGCTTGCGATACTGGTAGCAACCGTGCTTTTACCCGATCCACCCTTGGAATTTAACACCATGATAGAGCGCATATTTCCTCCGTTACCTTCGGCGAGAACTAACCGAGATTATGGGACAATTTTTGCAGTGGTGCAAAAACGTTGATTCAATCGAGCCCGAGCTCGGACCAAAGCGCATCGATTCTATCTTTGACTTCGGCAGACATCGCGATCGGCTGGCCCCACTCGCGTTCGGTTTCGCTACCCATCTTGCCGGTCGCATCCAGGCCCATCTTCGATCCCAGCCCCGAAACCGGCGATGCAAAATCCAGGTAGTCGATCGGTGTATTTTCAACCAGCATGATATCTCGCGCGGGATCGGTGCGCGTTGAAATTGCCCAGATGACGTCTTCCCAGCTGCGGGCGTCGATATCGTCGTCGACCACGATGACGAACTTGGTATACATGAACTGGCGCAAAAACGACCACACGCCCATCATGATTCGCCTGGCATGGCCGGGATACTGCTTTTTCATGCTGACGATCGCGACCCGGTAGGAGCAGCCTTCCGCGGGCAGGTAAAAATCGACGATCTCGGGAAACTGTTTCTGCAGTAACGGGATAAACACTTCGTTCAACGCCAGTCCCAGAACCGACGGTTCATCAGGCGGCCTGCCGGTATAGGTGCTGTGATAAAGCGGATTCTTGCGCATGCTCATGGCTTCGACGGTAAATACCGGGAAGCGCTCAACTTCGTTGTAGTAGCCAGTATGATCGCCAAACGGGCCCTCGTCGGCCTCGTCATCGGCATATATATGCCCTTCCAGCACGATTTCGGCACGGGCTGGAATCACCAGGTCGGACAACAGGGATTTCGTGACTTCCGTTTTAGAGCCCCGCAACAGGCCCGCGAAGGCATATTCGGCCAGCGAATCGGGAATTGGCGTTACCGCGGCCAGGATGGTGGCCGGATCGCAACCCAGCACGACGGAAACAGGAAACGGCTCGTCGCCCCTGACCTGGCGCCATTCGCGGTAATCGAGCGCGCCGCCTCGATGCGAAAGCCAGCGCATGATCAACCGGTTCGGCGCAATCAGCTGTTGCCGGTAGATACCCAGGTTTTGTCGCTGTTTCAAAGGTCCCCGTGTGGTGACCAGGCCCCAGGTGATCAAAGGTCCGGCATCCTCGGGCCAACAGGTCTGAATCGGCAGTATCGATAAATCGACTTCGTCGTGGAGATATCTGATTTCCTGGCATTTTGCTTTTTTAACCTCTTTTGGCGCCATATCGAGGATTTTTTTGTATATTGGCAGCGTTTTCAGCGCATCTTTAAATCCGCTGGGCGGCGAAGGCTCCTTCAGAAACGCTAGCAGTTTACCCACATCGCGCAAGGCCGCGGCGTTTTCTTCGCCCAACGCCAGTGCCACGCGTTGTTCGGTTCCAAAAAGGTTTGCCAGTAGAGGGATTTCGCTGTCTCCGGGTTGCTCGAATAGCAACGCCGGACCGCCCGAGCGTAGCACCCGGTCGGAAATTTCGGTTATTTCAAGCCTGGGATCGACCCGCTGGCTGATGCGCTTCAAGTCGCCATTTTTTTCCAGCAGCTCGATAAAATCTCGGAGATCCCGATATTCCATTTACCAGACTTTGATGCCGTGGAACTTGGACTTGATACGCGCTTCGACAATTTTCTTGCTGACCACGTAGGTTAGTAAAATGATGACAAGGACAATCGGCATCAGGATTTGCCAGTACTTGAGAAAGGTATCCTTTAAAACCAGCAGCGCGGGCGCGCTATCTTCATCTTTACGGTCGAGTTCTCGCTGTTTGGCTTCCAGTTTCTGTTCGAGGTCGCCAATCTCTTCCTTGGCCTGTTGCTTTTCGGCTTCGAGGGTGTCGACCTGTCCTACCAGTTTGTCCATGTCTTTTTCATACTGGTCGATTACGACCTTGCTGTTACTCAGCTTTTCGATTTCGGCGGTCAGGTCGGCGGTTTTTTTCTGTTCCTCGAGCAGCAGCAGGCTGGACGTCGGCTTGGTCACCAGAAAACCTCTCTTTACCCAGCCCTTGGTGCCCTCCGGTGTGGTAACAAACGCGTAAGGCCCCTGTATCTGCTCGATTTCGAGTACGTCGCCGGACTGCAACAGCTTGACGACCTGACTGCTGGAACTGGCCTGCGAGTACAGTGACAGGCGCAGTTGGTCTGTCACATATTGGCGATCTTTGTCCGGATCGGTTGTTTCCTGTGCGCTAACCGCCGCACAGCTCACTAACAGGGTCAACCCCAGAATAATTCTATTTATCATTCGCTAGTTAATTCCACTATGTCTTAACAATGCGTCGATTTGCGGTTCACGCCCGCGAAAACAACAGAAAGATTCCATCGCAGGTCGTGAGCCACCTTGTTCGAGCACACAACGCAGAAATCTTTGTCCGGTATCGGGATTGAAAATCCCTTCTTCTTCAAATGCAGCAAAAGCGTCGGCGGATAAGACCTCCGCCCACTTGTAGCTATAATAACCCGCGGCATATCCGCCTGCAAAAATATGTGAAAATCCGTTTTGAAATCGGTTTATCGGCGGGGTTTTCACAACCGATATCTCGCTACGAACCTGGTCCAGAATGGTCTGTATTTCCTCTGCTGTCGACAGGTCGACCCGTTGATGCAGCCGGATGTCGAACAACGAAAATTCAATTTGCCGCAGCATTTGAAGCGCACTTTGAAAATTCTTAGCCTCCAGCATGCGCTGATACAAATCTTCCGCAAGCGGTTCCCCGGTCTGATAATGCCTGGCGAACAGGGCCAACGCGTCGCGTTCCCAGCAGAAGTTCTCCATGAACTGGCTAGGCAATTCAACCGCGTCCCATTCTACACCGTTAATGCCGGCGACGTCGGGAACATCGATGCGCGTGAGCATGTGATGCAAGCCGTGTCCAAATTCGTGAAAAAGCGTAATGACTTCATCGTGCGTAAACAACGCCGGCTGGTCACCAATCGGTGGCGTCAGGTTACAGGTTAAATACGCCACCGGGATCTGGATTTTGCCATCGATGCAGTAGCGATTTACGCATTCATCCATCCAGGCGCCGCCGCGTTTATGCTCGCGCGCATACAAATCCAGGAAAAATCGGCCAATCACCTCACCCTTTCGATTTTCGATCTGGTATAAACCGACTGTGTCGTGCCAGCGATCTATTTCACCTTCCACCTCGGATATCCGGACCTGATAAAGCCGCGCAACTATCTTGAACAAGCCGTCGATAACATTCACATCGGCGAAATATGGTTTCAGATCCTCATCTGAAATGCGGTAGCGTTGCTGTTTCAGTTTTTCACTGTAATAGGGATAGTCCCAGGCCTCGAGTTCACCCTCGAATCCGAGCGACTCCGCAAACAACTGACGCTCTTTCGCTTCATCGATGGCTGCCGATCGCGAGCGTTGCGCCAGGTCTTGAAGGAACTCGACTACTTGCTCTACCGACGCGGCCATCTTGGTCTCGAGGGAGTATTCAGCATAGTTGCTGAATCCGAGCAATTTTGCCTTTTCCTGTCTTTTAGCTACAATATCTCGCATGTTAGCTGCATTATTCCAGACTTTATCGGTAACTCCCTGGTCGGAAGCACGCGTCGCATAGGCCTCGTAAATCGCCTGGCGCAGTTGGCGATTGTCGGCGTAGGTAATAATCGCGAGATAACATGGCATATCGAGGGTAACGCGATATCCGGACAATTCTTTTTGTTCGGCCAGCTGGCGTAGCATGGCCACCGCGTATTCGGGCAAGCCGCCAAGCTCCGACTCGTCCTCGGTCAGGTATTGCCAGGCCTGGGTTGAGTCGAGCAGGTTATTTTCAAATTTCGACTGCAATTCCGACAGGTCTTTCTGCAGCTGCTGATAACGTTCGCGGTCGTCGCCCTCGAGCTCGACGCCGCCGAGTCGAAAATGTAACAGTGCATCGGTAATGGTTTTTTTCTGAGCGGTATCCAGATTGTCGAATTCTGCGGAATCCTTAATCTCGCGATAACCGGCGTAAAGCGCATGATTCTGGCTGATTTCAGTTGAATATTCCGACAGCAGGGGCAGGCAGTCGTTATAGGCATCGCGCAATTCGGGGCTGCTTTTCACCGAATTCAAGTGGCGCACGGGCGACCAGGCACGATCGAGCTTATCGCCCATCAGTTCGAGAGGCTTTATCAGGTTATCCCAGTCATGCGCCGGCAGGGCCGCCAACTCGTATATCCGCTTTCGATTACTGTCTATCAGCTGCTCAATGGCTGGTTTGATATGCTGCGGCCTGATGCGGCTGAATGCCGGTAGGTCGCTCGGCTCGAGTAAAGGGTTATCCAACTTTCAATTATCTCTGCTGTTCGGGGGGCTAGTCTACTTAACAATTTCAACCAGTTAAATGAGAAAAGGTGCACGAACCGAAAACATGAACATCAATCCGCTGAAAATCACCATTGCTGTTGCTAGCGATGCGCAGACTTTCAGCTTTTTCTGCGCTACAAGCGCATCTTCCCCGATCGCCGAAAGTATGAATGGCTGTCGCTTTCCCCGTGGTTTCGACAGCACATGGTGTTCCGTTTTCTGGCGGCTCATTTCCGCCAGTACCTGCCTTCGAGCTGCGGCACGGATTGCTTTCCATTCTCCCTGCTGGATCTTGCCATTTTGGTCAAAATCGAAATCTTGAAGATACCTCTTCGGTTGCAGCTTCCATTGTTTAACCAGGTCTTCAACCCGGCCGGTTAAGAACTCGTCCGACGGATTGTTATACACGGTACGATACCAGCCCATGGCATAGATCGACGTCGCCGGTCTTATCAGTCTTTCTCGAAAACGGTATTTACCCACGCCCATGGAGATCAGGCCTGTTTTCGCCGGCGGAGCCGTACGGTCTGCGCCATTTCCATACCAGGTCCTGTCCGTCTCCGGAATTACCTTTGCATGGTCAGGGTCGACGATACATTCCCCTGTGTCGTCTACCAGTCTAAAAAGATGGCTGCTGCACTGGTCAGAAATACTGGTCCATGTAGTCCGCTTGCCACTGCTCTTTTTCTTATCAATGGTGCAGTGGTACCAAACACAGCGACTACCGCTAAACGGCGAGCATATCGAATCATCCTGCATCAATTCTCCTAGTCCCTTGAGCTCCACATGTCCCTGCGCCGCGGATCTGATTTTGGAGGTCGCGGTGCCAGCCATGAATCGGAAACGCCTGAACGTATTAAAGCTATAGTACAAAAGCGCAAGCAGGGCTGCCGACAGTATGCCGAATAGAACCATGTAGTCAGTTGCGGACATTCCCCGAATTTCGTATTCGAGCCAGGAGAACATGTGGATATTGTCTTTCCGCTGATCAGGTTTCGAACAGTTCTTTGACGTCGACATCGGCAGTTTCGCTGACTTCGAAATCAAGCAAGTCGCGTGCACCGAAACCGAACAGGCGGGCAACGATGATGTCGGGAAACTGCTCGATACCGATGTTATTGATATTGACCGATTCGTTATAGAATTCACGCCGGTCGGCGATGGTGTTTTCCAGCGTCGTAATGCGTGTTTGTAGGTGCTGGAAATTTTCGTTAGCGCGCAATTCCGGGTAGTCCTCCGCCAGAGCAAATAACTGGCCAAGGCCCATTCTCAGGGCACCCTCGGCAAGCCCTAGCCCGGGAACGTCCTGTTCCTGCCTGGCCTGCGCGACCCGCGAACGCGCCAGCATAACTTTCTCCAGGGTTTCCTGTTCGAATTTCATGTACTGCTTGCAGGTTTCAACGAGTTTGGGGATTTCGTCGTGCCGCTGCTTGAGCAGAACGTCGATATTTGACCAGGCCTTGGAGACATTGTGCTTGAGCCGCACAAGGTGGTTGTACACGCCGATCACGTATACGAACAACACTACGATCGCGGCGAGGACAACTATGCTGGAAATATCCATCCGAAAGTTCCTTTCATTTAATGAATCAATAACCTTATATAGATATTATTTCAATAAAATCAAGGGCTTGGCAGTAAATTGCTCACCTGGGTCTAATAGGCCCGGGCTACATCGGGCTAGACGTCGAGATTGCTGACATTGAGCGCATTGGTTTCGATAAAATCGCGGCGCGGTTCGACCTGATCGCCCATTAAAGTGGTAAAAACCTCGTCCGCAGCGATCGCGTCTTCTATTCGTACCTTGAGAAGGCGTCGATTTTCCGGGTCCATGGTCGTCTCCCACAGTTGATCCGGATTCATTTCACCGAGTCCCTTGTATCGCTGGATATTCAAACCCTTGCGCGCTTCATGCATTAGCCATTCGTAAACTTCACTGAACTTGCTGACCGCCTGGCTGCGTTCACCGCGATTGATCCGGGATTCATCGGTAAACAGATCAGTGGATTGTTCTACAAACTGCACGATCGGCTGATAATCCGCGCTATTGAAAAAGTTACTGCTGAGTTCTTTTTGCGAGCTAATACCATGTAACCGCTTATCGATAACCAGCCCGTACTGATTGCTGTCCTCGTCGCCTTTAACTGACACGTTGTAAGACACCGATGCCCCACTCCTGGCATTCAGACGCTCGACTAGCAATTCGCCCCAATCCGCCATCGCCTTTTCATCGAGCAGCATGGCTTCGTTAACCGCGGGTAAATCGACCAGTTGTTCGAGTATTTCTACAGGAATCGATAGCTGCAAACGGTCAAAAATGGCAAGTATGATTATGTACTGGCGGGCAAGATTCTCGAGCGCGATATCGGATATGGCCGGCGCGTCGTCAGCCAGATGCAAATGCGCGCCCTCGATCGCCAGTTGCAGCAGATATGCGTTCAGTTCCTTGTCGTCTTTGACATAGCGCTCCTGCTTGCCTTTTTTAACCTTGTACAACGGCGGTTGCGCAATATACACGTGACCACGATCCACCAGTTCGCGCATTTGGCGATAAAAGAAGGTCAGCAGCAGGGTACGAATGTGCGAACCATCGACATCGGCGTCGGTCATGATAATGATATGGTGATAGCGCAGTTTTTCGATATCGAATTCTTCGCGGCCGATACCACAACCCAGTGCGGTAATCAGCGTTCCTACTTCAGCCGACTGCAACATTTTATCGAAGCGCGCTTTCTCGACGTTCAGTATTTTGCCCTTGAGCGGCAGTATTGCCTGAGTTTTACGGTTTCGGCCCTGCTTCGCCGAACCACCCGCCGAATCACCCTCGACCAGGTAAATTTCCGACAGGGAAGGATCCTTTTCCTGGCAATCAGCCAGCTTGCCCGGCAAGCCTGCAATATCGAGCGCACCCTTGCGGCGAGTCATTTCGCGCGCTTTACGGGCCGCTTCGCGCGCCCTCGCCGCCTCCATGATCTTGCTGGTTATAGACTTGGCGTCAGCCGGATTTTCTTCCAGATAATCTTTCAGGTGTTCACCGACGACCGATTCGACAATACCCTTGATTTCAGAGGAAACCAGCTTCTCCTTGGTCTGCGAGGAAAACTTGGGGTCTGGCACCTTGACCGACAGAACCGCGGTTAAACCCTCGCGGGCGTCGTCACCACCGGTGTTTACCTTGTCTTTCTTTGCCTGCGCGTTTTCCATGTACTGATTAAGCGTACGGGTCAGTGCGGTGCGAAAGCCGGATAAATGGGTACCACCATCGCGCTGTGGGATATTGTTGGTAAAACAGAAGATATTTTCCTGGTAAGAATCGTTCCACTGCATCGACACTTCGACGCCGACGTCATCCAATTCCATCTTGATGTCGATGACCTTGTCGTGAATCGGCGTTTTGTTTTTGTTCAAATGTTCGACGAAGGCGCGTATACCGCCTTCGTACTCGAACAAATCTTCCTTGTTGCTGCGCTCGTCCTGCAGATGAATTTTTACACCTGAGTTCAAAAACGACAATTCGCGCAGACGTTTCGCCAGGATATCGTAGTGAAACTCGATATCGCTGAATATTTCCCTGCTGGGCAGGAAACGCAGTTCGGTGCCAGTCTGATCGGTTTCCTTGATCGCTTCGAGGTCACCCTGCGGCACGCCCAGCCGGTATTCCTGCGAATATATTTGCCCCTGTCGCTTGATTCTTAAGGTAAGGGTTTCCGATAACGCGTTAACTACGGAAACACCAACACCGTGCAAACCACCCGATACCTTGTAGGAGTTATCGTCGAACTTTCCGCCGGCGTGCAGTACGGTCATTATGACCTCGGCGGCCGAGCGCCCTTCTTCTTCATGAATATCGACTGGAATTCCACGGCCATCGTCTTTGACCGATATCGATCCGTCGGTATGAATGACGACTTTTATTTCCGAACAGTGGCCGGCCAGGGCTTCGTCAATCGAATTGTCGACAGCTTCGAAAACCATGTGATGCAAGCCAGTTCCATCGTCAGTATCGCCGATGTACATACCTGGACGCTTGCGTACGGCATCGAGGCCTTTTAGCACCTGTATGCTAGAAGAATCGTAGTTTGACATGCGTGGGTCTAGCTGAAATTTCGAGGCTTGATTATACCATGTTCCACGTGAAACATTTTAAAATCTTTTGCATCCAGGGCAGTCGGCAAGCTCTGCTCAATGTTACTGATAAATAGCTGTAAATCCATTTTTATCAATCGCTGATAAATCAAATTTTGCCCGTTCCGGTCGAGCTCTGAATGCAGGTCGTCAACCAACAGAATAACCGGGGTTTCACTGGTTTCGTTAACCAGCGTCAGAACCGCCAGCAATAGCGCCAGGCACACTCGTTTGCTTTGCCCGCGCGATAAAACCTCACCGACGTTTCTTCCCTGCGTGGTCAGTTCGAGATCGTCTCGATGGATTCCTGAACCGGTGAATCCGGCTCGTATATCCCTGTCTCTCTGATCTTCGAGGCTTTGCGCCAGACTTTTTCCCTGCGCCCAACCCTGCCGATATTCGCTAGACAACGGAATACCTTGCAGTATCTCGGGAAATTGCTGTTCGATAATTTCCTGTAGCCTGCCGCTGTATTCCCGGCGCATTCGACAAAGTTCTATCGATGGCTCTACCAGGTGTCGATCCCAGTAGTCGAGTAGGTTGAGATCCTGCTTTGTCTTCAATAAACGGTTACGCTGTTTTAACGCATGTTGAAACTGACGCCAGTAGTCGGCGTATCCTGGTTCCACGTGAAACAAGCACCAGTCGAGAAAAGCCCTGCGCCTTGCCGGAGCACCATCGACCAGAACGAAACTATCGGCATTAACGACCTGTATTGGCGATCTCCTGACCAGCTCCGAGCGCCTTTTAATGGTCTCGCCGTTAATACGAATCTCGAGCCGATCCTGGTATCGCGCCAATCCGGCCTTGAATCCGTCAAAGCGGCCAAATAGCATAAATCCCGTATTATTATGGTTTATGCATTGCTTGAGTTGATGGGTGCGAAAAGACTGCGCCTGACACAGTACGTAAATGGCTTCCAGCAAACTGGTTTTGCCCGATCCGTTCTCACCGCCGATCAGATTAAAACGACGATCGAAATCGAGTGTCGTACTCTTGAGGTTTCTGAAATCCGTCAGGCTAAGCTGACTGATTGCCATACCTGCCCCGTAACTTCCTACAACCGCATCGGCATGACAACGTAAAGACTGGAGCTATCCTTGCTATCGCTCATGATAGCGCTGCTGTTTGCGTCCTTCAGCTTGATCTGGACTTTTTCGGAATTGAGTACGTTGAGCACATCGATCAGGTAAGTGACGTTAAATCCGATTTCCATGTCGGCTTCATCGTAATCGACCTGAAGTTCTTCCTCCGCCTCCTCCTGGTCGGGATTGTTTGCCTGTATCGACAGGTTACCTTTGGACAGGGTTAGTCGAATTCCACGATATTTTTCATTGGATAAAATAGCGATACGACTCATCGATTGCTTCAGCGTCTCTCGGTCGACTTGCATAGTTTTGTTACCGTCTACGGGGATAACCCGCTGATAGTCCGGAAACTTGCCATCGATCAGTTTGGTTGTAAAAACCAGGAGCCCTGTCTCGACGCGCAGATGATTCTGGCTCAATACGCATTTAGCCGGGCTGTCGCTGGCCTCGAGTAATCTCGACAATTCGAGCACGGCCTTGCGCGGAATGATCAGCTGCTTTTCATCGTCGACGCCGGTGTCGAGTTCTACCTCGCTAAGCGCCAGCCGATGCCCATCGGTAGCTACCAGTTTGATCTTGCCGGCGGTAAGCTCCATCAATATACCGTTCAGGTAATAGCGTACGTCCTGTTGTGCCATCGCGAATGAAGTATTATCGAACAACGCCTTGAATTGATTTTGCGGAATCGTAAATGACTGCTGTTCCTCGATTTCATCCAACCCGGGAAAATCACGAGCGGGTAACGATGCGAGCGTGAAACGGCTGCGAGCCGATGTTAGCGAAACCCGGTTTTCATCGATACTAAAGTTAATCGATGAACCGTCGGGAAGCGCCTTGCAGATATCGAGCAATTTGCGTGCTGGAATAGTGGTCTGAAAATCTTCGCTACTGTCCGACGCTACACTGGCAACCATTTCAATTTCGAGGTCAGTCGCCGTTAAACTAAGGTCACCACCTGATGACTTAAGTAAAACATTTCCCAGGATGGGTAGCGTCTGCCTTCTCTCTACCGCACCGATTACGTGCTGCAAAGGTCCCAGGATGTCTTCTCTTTTAATAGTTGTTTTCATTTAATTATCTAACTTGCTGTGTTTATTAGTAACTAGGTTAAACTTGGGTAAGATTGATTTCACACTATATATCAATAAGTTACGCCGTAATTTAACCGTTTAAACCTGTCCGCATACTATGACTAAACTGTGTATAAGTACGGGATAAATATTACTCTGACTTTTATCAATAGTTTATACACAGGATTTCAACCTGTTTTGCGCGAGTTGTTAATTACTCAACATACGCGCCAATATTTCGTAATCCTCGTCTATTCTCCGATCTTCACTGCGTAAGGATTCAACCTTACGGCAGGCATGTAGCACGGTGGTATGATCTCGACCGCCAAAAGCATTACCTATTTCAGGCAAACTGTGGCGGGTCAGGGATTTTGACAACGCCATTGCGATTTGTCGCGGTCGCGTAATCGACCGGTTGCGCCGACTGGACAATAAATCGGCAACGCGTATTTTAAAATACTCTGCAACCAGTTTCTGAATACTATCGATCGTAATCGGTTTGTCCTGTACCGCAAGTAATTCCTTCAATGCCTGCCGCGCGAAATCCTGGTTGATCGGTTCCCCGGTAAATCGCGCGTGCGCGACCACGCGTTTTAGCGCCCCTTCCAGTTCTCGTATGTTCGATTTGAATCGCTCGGCGATGAAAAAAGCGACATCGTCGGGTACCTCGGCTCCGGTCTGTTCCGCCTTGCTGTTGAGAATAGCGACCCGGGTTTCAAGATCCGGTGGCTTGATGTCAACCGCAAGCCCCCAGCCCAGCCGGGAGCGTATTCTATCTTCGAGGCCTTCGATTTCTTTGGGGAATCGGTCGCAGGTGATGACCATTTGCGCATTCGACTCGTATAACGAGTTGAAGGTGTGGAAAAATTCTTCCTGCGAACGGCTCTTGTCGGCCAGGAACTGGATGTCGTCGATCAGCAAGGCATCGAGGCTGCGGTAGGAATTCTTGAAATCGTTCATGCGGCTATGCTGCAGCGCCTTGACCATATCGGAGACAAATCGCTCGCAATTGACATAAAGGATATTGGCCTCCGGATTATTCTCGCGAATCTGGTTACCGATAGCGTGCATCAGGTGTGTCTTGCCTAGCCCGACGCCGCCATAAATGTACAGCGGATTATATTCGGAACCCGGGTGACTGCTTATTTGTATCGATGCGGCACGAGCCAGTTGATTGGATTTACCTTCGACGAAGTTTCTGAATTTTTGCGAGTCGTTGAGCCCGGAGGAGCGATAGGCGCGCGGCGGAGGTGTGTTTACCGTGGCATCGGGCTCGGCTTCGCGGGCATGGGAGCCGATCGCCAGGCTAACCGAAATCGACTTGCTGTCGTCCAGGCTGGTGACCAGCTCGCGGATGCGCTCGAGGAAATGCTTGCGCACCCAGTCCATGACAAAGCGATTAGGCGCCAGCAGTTTGAGCGTATTCAGCTCCTGTTCCACCTGCAGCGGCAAAATCCAGGTATTGAGTTGCTGTTCGCTTATTTCGCCTTCAAGACAGGAAATACACTGTTGCCAGATTAAATTCAAAGTCGTTCCGCTTTTAATATCGAACCGCGACCATGCGCGGACTCTAAAGCCTTCCCGGGAGCGATGCACCGCTCGGAGCGGGAAAAACAGTCAATGTAGTGTTTTAGTGGCCACTTTGCCGTCTTCGAAGACGATTCATGAAGCATGACCGACAGATACCAATATTATACTTATCCACAGCCCTAGCAAAGAGCAAGAAGCCAAATATCCGAATCTTTTGTTCGCAATTTCCACCAAAGCGAGGAGGGGCGCTGAAAAATAGAAAAATATGCGCCTGCAAATCAATTAAATATTGACGTGACGCGAGTAGACCAGTACATTGTCGCGCCTTGTTGAAATCGACAACCAGTGAGCCGAGGCGCTTGACATGAAACGTACATATCAGCCGAGTAATTTGAAGCGTGCCAGAACGCACGGATTTCGCGCACGCATGCAAACCCGCGGCGGCCGCAGCGTTATTCGAGCGCGTCGGGCAAAAGGCAGAGCGCGTCTGACACCTTAAAATAAGGTGAGCGAAGATACCAGCGAGTCTTTCCCAAGACGGCTGAGATTAACCCGCGAAAACGATTTCCAACAGGTTTTTAAGAATAATATTCGACGTAGCGACGCCTGTATTACAATTCTGGTTGCGAAAAGCAAGGGCGCTAGCCCCCGCCTCGGGTTTGCGATAGCCAGGAAACAGATACCTAAGGCGGTTAAGCGCAATGCGCTGAAGCGAATGTTTCGCGAAAGCTTTCGCAGGAACCAGCACCGGTTGCCGGCACGGGACATGGTAATAATGGTAAGACGTGAAATTCTGGCAGCACAACCGACAGCGATTCGGAATGCCCTGGACCAACACTGGAACAGCATCATCGAGCAATGCGAAAAACCCTGATCATACTGATTCAAGCCTATAGCTACCTGCTGAGCCCGTTTCTAGGTAATAGCTGCCGTTATACGCCAACCTGCTCGCAATATGCCCGCGAAGCCATTGAAGCTCACGGTGTTGCACGCGGTCTGTGGCTGGCCTGCAAACGTGTCGGCTGCTGTCATCCCTGGCACACCGGCGGTTACGATCCGGTACCCGGCTGCGGCACGGAGCACCACCATGGATAACTCGCGCCTGTTCCTGTTCGCCGCGCTGGTCTTTGTCGGCATGCTGATGTGGCAACAATGGCAGGCTGATTACGGCCCAAAGCCGGTTGCCAGCAGCGAGATGGAATCCTCCGCTGTTAGCCAGGATCAGTCGCCACAAATAATCGCCGACGATTTGCCCGAGCAGGCGGAAAGTGTTTCTGGCAGCGCCGTTTCTACCACCAGCGCGAGTGGCGCAAGCGTGTCGGAGGTCGCCCCGGCACAGCAACTGCTGCGCATCGATACCGATGTCGTTCAGGCGATGATCGATACCAGGGGCGGCGTACTGCGCTCGCTCAAGCTTAAAAAATATCCGACTTCGCTGGAGCAGCCCGACGACTGGCTGGAACTGGTGCACAGTGAATCGAATTCGGCGCATATCGTGCAGAGCGGGTTGCGTAACAAGGAAGACCGGGCACCCAACCATTACAGCGTCTACCAGTCAGAACAGCTCGAATATACGATGGCCGACGGCGAGGACGAACTGGTCGTACCGCTGCGCTGGCGCCAGGACGGCATCGAGGTCACCAAGACCTATCATTTCAGACGCGGCGATTACCTGATCGACATCAAACACCATGTCGACAACCAGTCGGGACAGGACTGGCTCGGCAGCGAGTACCGCCAGATCCAGCGTACTCGCCCGCTGGAAACCTCGCGCCTGCTATATACCTATACCGGTTCGGTTTACTACAACGAAGTAACCAAGTACGAAAAGGTCGACTTCGACGATATGGAAGACGACCAGGTCAAGCTCGAATCGACCGGCGGCTGGATCGCCATGATTCAGCACTACTTCCTGTCGGCCTGGATCCCGGCGCAGGAAGATCAGAACCTGATCTATACGATTTCCAATACAAAGCGCAATCCGGCCACCTACACGATAGGGCTTCGTTCGCAAAACCTGCTGGTGCCGGCCGGAGCGAAAGGCGATTTTTCGAGCCAGCTGTTTGTCGGACCCAAGATTGTCAGCCGTCTCGAGGAAATTTCACCTGGACTCGATCTGACCGTTGACTATGGCGTGCTGACTTTCCTCTCCAAGCCGCTTTACTGGCTGCTTTCCTGGTATCACGGTTTTGTCGGTAACTGGGGCGTGGCGATTATTCTGCTGACGCTGACCGTCAAGGCCGTGTTCTACAAGCTGTCGGAAACCAGTTATCGCTCGATGGCGAAAATGCGCAAGGTCAGCCCGCGGCTGAAAACCCTGAAGGAAAGATACGGTGACGATCGCCAGAAAATGAACCAGGCGATGATGGAGCTCTATAAAACCGAGAAAATAAACCCGATGGGCGGCTGTTTGCCGATCCTGGTGCAGATTCCGGTATTCATCGCCCTCTACTGGGCGCTGCTCGAGAGTGTCGACCTGCGTCAGGCGCCTTTCATCTTCTGGATCAAGGATCTGTCGGTAATGGATCCGTTTTACGTGCTGCCGATCGTGATGGGTATCAGCATGGTGATTCAGCAGAAACTGAATCCGCCGCCGCCCGACCCGATTCAGGCCAAGGTCATGATGGCGCTGCCGTTCGTGTTCACCATTTTCTTTGCCTTCTTCCCGTCCGGTCTGGTGTTATACTGGGTCGTCAATAACGTGTTGTCGATCGCGCAACAGTGGGTAATCACCAAACGAATCGAAGCCGCGGCCAGTTAATCCCGGCACCGGGGTCACCATAGACAGCATGCCCGCGCATGACACCATCGTCGCGATAGCAACGCCGCCAGGCGTCGGCGGTATTGGCGTTGTGCGGCTTTCAGGTCCGCGAGCGCTTGCCATTGGCGAAACTATCAGCGCCAGCAAAATCACCCCCGCTAAAATCCAGTTCCGCCGTTTTTTCGATGCCGAAGGCGAAGTAATCGATCACGGCTTATGCCTGTACTTTCCCCAGCCGCACAGTTTCAGCGGCGAAGACTGTGTCGAACTTCAGGCGCATGGTGGGCCGATAGTGCTTGACATGCTGTTACAGCGGCTGTGCGAACTGGGTGCCCGGCTGGCGCGCGCCGGTGAATTTTCCGAACGCGCCTTTCTCAATGGCAAGATCGACCTGACCCAGGCAGAGGCAATCGCCGATCTGATCGAATCAGGCAGCCGTGCAGCCACTCGCGCCGCGATGCGCTCGCTGGAGGGGCGTTTCTCGCAGCAGGTAAACGCGCTGGTCGAAGAGGTCATCAACCTGCGCGCCTATATCGAGGCGGCGCTGGATTTTGCCGAGGAAGAAATCGATTTTCTCGGAAATTCGGACATCAGTCAGCGCCTCGAGGCCTGCCTGCAGCATCTGCAGCAATTACTCGAACAGGCGGAGCAGGGCCGCACTTTGCAGGAAGGCTTGACGGTATCCCTGGCCGGCCTGCCCAACGCCGGCAAATCCAGCCTGTTGAATTACCTGGCGGGTTACGAGGCGGCTATCGTGACTGAAATCGAAGGCACCACCCGCGACGTGTTGCACGAGCACATTTCGCTCAAGGGAATACCACTTAAGGTCAAAGATACCGCTGGACTGCGCGAATCGGATAATCCGGTCGAGCGAGAGGGTATTCGCCGCGCCTGGGATGCGATCGCCAGCGCCGATGTCGTGCTATACCTGATTGATGCCGGCAAGGGCGTGACCGAGGCCGATCGAAAGGTCATCGATCGGCTACCGCAGGGCAATTTGCAAAAAGTCTTCAGCAAAAGTGACCTGCTCGAGCCCGCTCGACGCCTGGCCGACGATGCGCTCTATATTTCGACCCTTAACGGCGACGGCATGGAGGCGTTGATCGAGCGTATCACGGGCCATATTTCCGACTATAATCAGGATAATCAGGCATTTATGGCCAGGCGGCGCCATGTGGACGCACTAATACGCGCCCGCGATCAGGTGCGACAGGCCGCTGAGACATTTAACGCGACCCGCTCGGGAGAGCTGATGGCTGAAGACTTGCGCTCCGCGCAGCAAAATCTTAATGAAATAACCGGTGAATTTACCAGCGACGATCTGCTCGGCAGGATTTTTTCGACTTTCTGCATTGGTAAATAAACCCGACCCACCCGATAAGGTAATGATCATTGCCAGGGAAGCTTCATTTCCGTGAACAATACCTCGAATCATGACAACTCGACCGCGCTGCACCAGCGACTGGGTGATTTGAGCACCGAGTTTCACCAGTTACAGGATGAATTTCTCGATCAACCCGAAGCGGCCCGGGGTGAGAATCTGGAAGCCGTGGCCGACGGACTGATGTCGCTGTGTGAGGAGCGGGTCGAACAGGTGATAGGTGAATTGTTTCTCTCCGAACATTCCAATTACAATTTCACCAAGCCGCTTTATGTCGCGGCCTCACTGCTTGAGTTGATAAGGCGCCTCGCCGATCACGACGCGTCGGCGGCTGTCGATGACGACAGGCGTCGACAAATGGTAATCGCGGCACTGGGACATAATCTGGGTCTGCTCGACTATGAGCGGCAGGTCTACGCCGGCGACAGGGATTTCACGTTAGACGAAAAGAAAGAGCTGCGCGCGCATTACCCGCAGCGAAGCGCTGAAATACTGAAGGCGGCGGGGCTGGATTCGCCGGTGATACAGGATGTCGCGCGTAATCACAACCTGGCCAGTGACGATCCGTCAAAAGATGCGCTGTTGATGCGCATACCGTTTATCTACGCGGGAATCGCCATGCCGCAGAAACTGTCGCAGGCAAGCCAAGCGATCGAAAACCCGAGTCGGGAGTTTACGAAAATGTTCACACGGCGTGAACTGGATCCGGTTTACGGAGGATTGTTCCTGAAAATCAACGGGCTTGCCCCGATTGGATCGATCATTAAGCTCGAGTCGAACGAAAAGGTTATGGTGCTCGCCGGTCCTGCAGAGGAAGATATAGCCTCTTCGCAGGTGCGCATGCTTGCCAATCGTAATGGTGTACAGCTAAAGCGGCCAGGTGAATTCTATCGGCTGAACGAAACCCCGAGCCGACATCGAGGCCTGGCCGACCATCACCATTTCGCCTGGACCAGCTTTTCACCCCATGTCATGTGGGAGGAATAGCTGTTGCAGCTGTCCGGCCTGCCTGTCGCGCAACAGCAGTAAATTTCGAAAAAATTGCGGATCTTTGACAAAGGTCAGCTCGCCGCTCAGCGGGTAGGTCTTGTCGTAAAGACGCGACACCCAGAACCTGAGCGCGGCGAAGCGCAGCATCATCGGCAGTGCCTGTAGTTCCGCTCGATCGAGCCGCCGCAGCTGTTGATAGGCATCGAGCACCGCGGCCACGCGCATTGCCTGCAGACCGCCGCCGGCATCGATACACCAGTCGTTTAGCACCACCGCAAGGTCGAGAACCAGGCAATCGTAGCAGGCATAGTCGAAATCGATGATGCCGCCGAGCGTATCGTTGTGGAACAGGGCGTTGTCATGAAACAAATCGGCGTGTATGGCGCCCTGCGCCAGCGAATTCAGGTCGAAATCCCGAAAGTCCCGCAGCGTCGAAGCGATCAATAGCCGGTCATTCCGGCTTAACTCGGTTTCCAGCATATCGCCCGCCGCTAGCAACCACTCCACGCCGCGCGGATTGGGTCGAATCTTGCCGAAATCCCGGCCGGCAAGATGAAACCTGGCCAGTTCGGCTCCGACCAGGGCACAGTGCATATCGTCCGGCGAGGCCTCGACTTCGCCAGGCATTCGACGGTTGATGGCGGCCGGACGGTTGTTGAGAGTCGAGTATTTATCGCCGCGACGGTCAGCGACCGGCGCCGGGCAGGCAACCCCTTGTCCGGACAGGTGTTGCTGCAGTTCGAGAATGTAGTCCAGCTCGTCGTCGCTATGGTGTTCGTAGAGGGTCAGTACATAGCGGTCGTGGTCGGTATCGAGATAGTAATTAGTGTTGGTGATCCCCGCGTATATGGGCCTGAAATCGCGGGCCACGCCAAGCTCGTAGCGTTTCAGAAACTGCGCCAGTTGCGCGCGTTCGACGGTTGTGAAAACAGACATTGAATAAGCCAGTAAAAAGCGCAAACTGGCGAAGTCGCCGATGCAGCTGTAAGATGATCCAGTCTCAGGGCCCGCATTTTAGCGCATCCATATGAATCAAGAGAAACAAAAAAAACTGGTGCTGGTCGACGGCAGTTCCTACCTGTTCCGCGCCTATCATGGTTTGCCGCAACTCACCAGCCCCAGCGGGCATCCGACCGGTGCAATTTACGGCGTGCTTAACATGCTGCGTAAACTCATCAGGGACGAACAACCCGATCGGGTAGCCGTGGTATTCGACGCCAAGGGCAAGACTTTTCGCAACGATATATATCCCGAATACAAGGCCAACCGTCCGCCAATGCCGGATGACTTGCGCGTGCAAATCGAGCCCCTGCACCAGATCATCGAAACCCAGGGTTTTCCGCTGATCAGCATCGAGGGTGTCGAGGCCGATGACGTGATTGGCACCATGAGCCGCCAGGCAGCCGAACAGGGTTACAGTGTTTTGATATCGACCGGCGACAAGGATATGGCCCAGCTGGTAAACGCCAATGTGTCCCTGATCAACACGATGAATAATCATTTCATGGACGAGCAGGGCGTGGTAGAAAAATTCCAGGTCAAGGCCGATCAGATTGTCGATTACCTGGCCCTGATGGGAGACAGCTCGGACAATATTCCGGGCGTGCCAAAAGTGGGGCCAAAGACAGCCGCCAAGTGGATAGAAGAGTACGGCAGCTTGCGGGCAATCATGGATCATGCCGACGAGTTCAAGGGCAAGGTTGGAGAATACCTGCGCGAATCGCTGGCCTTTTTACCTATGTCCTATGAGCTTGCGACCATCAAACTCGATTGCGATACCGGTGTTAGTATCGATGAGCTGCAACAGCAGGCCGGCGATCCGGCGGCGCTTGCCGCTTATTATCGCGAATTCGGATTCACCCGCTGGTACGATGAAACCGCCGGCGCCGATAGTACCGCGGGCGAAAACCTGCCCGCCGCGCCGCAGGTCGATGCCGACTACGAAACCGTTCTCGATCAGAAAGGCTTCGAGCAATGGTTGCAGCGCCTGCGCGATTGCGACAGCTTCGCGATCGATACCGAAACTACCAGCATCGATTACATGAAGGCCGAGTTGGTCGGAATTTCGATATGCCTGGAGCCGCGCAAGGCCTGTTACATTCCGCTGGCGCATCGTTACGAGGGCGCCCCCGAACAGTTAGACAAGGCCGCGGTGCTGGGCGCGCTGAAACCGATTCTCGAAGATCCGGAAATCGGCAAGATCGGTCAGAATATCAAGTATGACGCGCATATTTTTATCGGCGAAGGCGTTCGCCTGCGCGGCATCGCGAATGACACCATGCTTGAATCCTATGTGCTTAATTCAACCGCGAGCCGGCACAATATGGATGCGCTGGCCAAATATTATCTCGATCACGACACCATTCACTATGAAGATATCGCGGGTAAGGGCGC
>Ga0224508_10000540_pt1 | contig 36850 bp, 39 predicted proteins | sample SF_Jan12_sed_USG_4_FD_170157 | JGI IMG/M metagenome (GOLD analysis project Ga0224508, IMG submission 170157) | Sediment microbial communities from San Francisco Bay, California, United States - SF_Jan12_sed_USGS_21 | ecosystem: Environmental > Aquatic > Marine > Sediment | place: USA...
AGAACCGCAGCCCGGCGATCAGCAGAACCAGGATCAGCACCGAGCGATTCACCATCATGCCCAGCACGACGGCGAGGTAGAGCGCCAGCACCAGAAGCGTCAGGCGTTTCAGCGGCATTGTGTCGGCCAGCCCGCCTGCCTGGATCAGAACAGCCGCCGAGGTCAGCGTCGCGATGGTATAGATGCTACCCCAGCCGCCATCGGTCAGGCCGTAGATCTCTTTGATATGGCCCGCGAAGAGCGAGATGAAAAAGGTCTGCCCGAACGAAGAGCAGAGCGCCAGGACCAGCCCAGCCATCAGCCATCTTGCATTGTCGCGGTAGAAGCGAAGCATCGGCCCCGTCTAGGCGATCGCCGATCCCGGCACCAGCGCCAATCGGGCTAGATCAGCGCGCGTTAATCCTAAGTGCGGCCGCCGCCGCGAAAGGCGCCAGCGCCGCACAGAACAGCGTCAGCCCAGCGCCGATCATTAGCACCGGCCAGGGCGAGAGCCCGGTCAGCGCCCGCTCGACCGCCCTGGCGCCGAAGATCAGGCTGGGGATATATAGCGGCAGCACCAGGATCGACAGCAAAAGCCCGCCGCGCCGGACACCGACCGTGATCGCCGCGCCGACTGCCCCGATCAGGCTGAGCGCCGGGGTGCCGAGCGCCATGCCGATCACCAGCGCCGGCAGAACCGCAGACGGCAAATTCAGCATCAGGCCCAGAACCGGCGCGATCAGGGTCATCGGCAAGCCAGTCGTCACCCAATGGGCCGCGGCCTTGCCGAGCACCACCTGCTCCAGCGCCAGTGGCGACAGCATCAGCTGATCGAGCGAGCCGTCCTCGAAGTCCGCCTGAAAGATCCGGTCCAACGACAAGAGCGCCGCCAGAAGCGCCGCGATCCATAGGACCCCACCGGCGATCCGCGCCAGGACCGCGCCCTCTTGCCCGACGCCCAGCGGGATCAGCACGACCGCGAGCACGAAGAAGGCGACGCCGATCCCTCCGCCCCCGCCGAGCCGCAGCGCCAGGCGCAGATCCCGGACGATGAGCGCGCCGGTGCCCCTCATCCTATCGCCCTCACAACCACGCCCCCTCGAGGAACGGGTCCGCCTGCTCGGCTGCCGCCGCACCGGGCGGCGAAAGCTCCAGCACCGGCATGTCGCGCAGCCCCAGATCCACATGGGTGGCGATCAGGGCCAGGCCGCCTGCGCCCACATGATCGGCGACCAGGCCGGTGATCAGGCCAACAGCCTCCGCATCGAGGGACACGGTGGGCTCGTCCAACAGCCAGAGCGGGCGATCGGTGACCAGAAGCCGGGCGAGGCCGAGGCGCTTTTTTTGCCCCGCCGAGCACTGCGCGGCTGGCCGGTCGGCGATCGCGTCCAATCCAAAGCGTGCAAGCGCCTTCTCCGGATCGGCCTCTGATCCATTGATCCCCGCCCAAAGGGCCAGGTTCTCGGCAACCGTCAGCGCTGGCTTCACAGCGTCCAAATGCCCCGCATAGGCGATCCGCTCCTGAAAGGCCTGGCGGTCTTGCGCCAACGACACCTCGCCCAGCATCGCATCCCCGCCCGCGACCGGGATCAGCCCGGCCAACTGGCGGAGCAGCGTCGACTTGCCAACCCCGTTTGGCCCGCGCAAAGCCGCCGCCTGCCCGGCGTCGATACGGAAGCCGAGATCGCTGAAGATCAATCGCCCGGCACGCCGGCACGAGAGGTTCTCGAGGGACAGGTCCATCGGCCCCTATTACCTGCTTGGCGCGCTGGCGCAAATGCGCTTCGTCGAGCGGGGCCGCAACGAGCGCGGCAGCACTTTGTGCACTGCGACATGGCGGGCGATTGCCATGCCGCTTGAATTCGGCCATTAGGAGCCCAGCATTCCGAAAGAAAACCTCCCAAAACTGCCGGTCACCGGACCAGCGCATCGGGGGGCCGATACCAGGGAGGACGCCACATGCCCATCACCGTCGGTTCCGACAGCACCAAGACCCGCCGCACCCTCTCCGTCAACGGGCGCGAGATCGCCTACTATTCGATCCCGGCGGCGCAGGCCGCGGGCTTGGGTGACTTCGCGCGGTTGCCGGCGGCGCTGAGGGTGGTGCTCGAGAACATGCTGCGCTTCGAGGATACGCGCACGGTGACGGTAGACGACATCAAGGCGTTCTCGGATTGGGGCGCGAATGGCGGCAAAAACCCGCGCGAGATCGCCTACCGTCCGGCCCGCGTGCTGATGCAGGACTTCACTGGCGTGCCGGCGGTGGTGGACCTGGCTGCGATGCGCGACGCCATGGTGGCGTTGGGCGGCGATCCGGAGAAGATCAACCCGCTGAAGCCGGTCGACCTGGTGATCGACCATTCGGTCATGGTCGACGAATTCGGCAACGCACGCGCCTTCCAGATGAACGTCGACCGGGAATACGAGCGCAATGGCGAGCGCTACCAGTTCCTGAAATGGGGCCAGGGAGCGTTCGACAATTTCCGCGTCGTGCCGCCCGGCACCGGCATCTGCCACCAGGTTAATCTGGAATATCTGAGCCAGACCGTCTGGACCGACAAGGACCAGTCGGGCGCGGAAGTCGCCTATCCCGATACGCTGGTCGGCACCGACAGCCACACCACCATGGTCAACGGCATGGCCGTGCTCGGCTGGGGCGTCGGCGGGATCGAGGCCGAGGCGGCGATGCTGGGCCAGCCGATCTCGATGCTGATCCCCGAGGTCGTGGGCTTCAAGCTGACCGGAAAATTGCGCGAGGGCGTGACCGCGACCGACCTGGTTTTGACCGTCACCCAGATGCTGCGCCAGCACGGCGTCGTTGGCAAGTTCGTCGAATTCCACGGGCCGGGCCTCGATCACCTGGCGTTGGCCGACCGCGCCACGATCGGCAACATGGCCCCGGAATACGGCGCCACCTGCGGGTTCTTCCCGGTCGATGGCGAGACGCTGCGCTATATGCGCACCACCGGCCGCGACGAGGACCGGATCGCCCTGGTCGAGACTTACGCCAAGGAGAACGGGTTCTGGCGGGGCGAGGATTACGACCCGGTCTACACCTCGACGCTGGCGCTCGACATGGGCGAGGTCGAGCCATCGATCTCGGGCCCCAAACGCCCCCAGGACAAGATCCTGCTGAAGGAGGCCGCCGCCACCTTCAAGGGCCATATGGAGAGCGAGTTCAAGCGCCCACTGGGCAAGAAAGCCGCGGTTGAGGGCGCGGACTATACCGTGCATTCGGGCTCGGTCGTGATCGCGGCGATCACGTCCTGCACCAACACCTCGAACCCCTATGTGATGATCGGCGCCGGATTGGTGGCGCGCAAAGCCCGCGAGCGCGGATTGAACGTGAAGCCCTGGGTCAAGACCTCGCTGGCGCCAGGCAGCCAGGTCGTCTCGGCCTATTTGGAAGCGGCTGGCCTGCAGGACGATCTCGACGCGCTTGGCTTCGATCTGGTCGGCTATGGCTGCACCACATGCATCGGCAATTCGGGGCCTTTGCCCCAGCCGATCTCGGCGGCCGTCCACGAGGGCGATCTGGTGGCCTGCTCGGTGCTGAGCGGAAACCGGAATTTCGAGGGCCGGGTGAACCCGGATGTGCGGGCGAACTATTTGGCCTCGCCGCCGCTGGTCGTCGCTTATGCGATTGCCGGCGACATGAACGTCGATATCGCGACCGAGGCGCTGGGCCAGGACCACGATGGCAATGATGTCTTCCTGAAGGACATCTGGCCCTCGACCCAGGAAGTCGCTGACCTGGTCAATCAGACCGTGACCCGCGAGGCGTTCCAGGAGAAATACGCCGATGTCTTCAAGGGCGACGACAAATGGCGCGCGATCGATGCGGGCGGCGGCCTGACCTATGCTTGGCCATCGACCTCGACCTATGTGCAGAACCCTCCCTATTTCCAGGGCATGGGCGCCGAGAAGGGTGAGATCACCGATGTGAAAGACGCCCGCATCCTGGCCTTGCTGGCCGATTCCGTGACCACCGACCACATTTCGCCCGCGGGCTCGTTCAAGCCCGACACGCCCGCCGGCGAATACCTGGTCGAACGCCAGGTCCAGCCGCGCGACTTCAACTCGTTCGGCGCGCGGCGCGGCAATCACGAGATCATGATGCGCGGCACCTTCGCCAATATCCGCATCAGGAACGAGATGTTGGAAGGCGTCGAGGGCGGCTTCTCGAAGGGCCCCAACGGCAAGGAAATGCCGATCTACAACGCCGCGATGGCTTACAAGGCGCAAGGCACGCCCCTGGTGGTGATCGCCGGCAAGGAATACGGCACCGGGTCCAGCCGCGACTGGGCGGCCAAGGGCACCGCGCTGCTGGGCATCAAGGCGGTGATCGCCGAGAGCTTCGAGCGCATCCACCGCTCGAACCTGGTCGGCATGGGGGTGATCCCCTTGGAGTTCACCGGCGGCGACAGCCGCAAGTCCCTTGGGCTCACCGGAGAAGAGACGATCTCGATCGCCGGGCTGAAAGGGGATCTGGACCCGCGCCAGACCGTGAAAGCGGCCATCACTTATGGCGATGGCTCGGTGAAGGAAATCGATCTGCTGTGCCGCATCGATACCGAGGTCGAGATCGAATACGTCGAGAACGGCGGCGTGCTGCACTACGTTCTGAGAAACCTCGCGGCGGCGTGACACCGGGCGGACAATTTAGTCCGCCCTTCCGATCGATCGATGACCGGTAGGGCGGGCTTCTGCCCGCCTGCTATGCCGATTGCGCGATCAATCCCGCCCTACCCGCTTCTCCACGAAACCGCGCACGCCAGGGGTGATCCACGCACTCTCCAACCGCGAATCTTGCAACCTCAGAGTGAAAAGCACGGCATTTTCAACACCTTTGATCAATAATCGCTACCACTTCGCAACCACTCTGTGGCACGATTCGCCTACCGTCTTGCTCCGGGCCTGTGCCGGAATGCACACTGGGGCAGGTGCGCGACACGAGCGTAGGAGAGCGAAGACGAGAGCAATCATGAGACGCATCGACCCGGATTTCCGCCGCCAGCTGGAAGGCTATTCCATGGCAACCGCCGAGATCTTCTATCGGATGCCAGACGCCAATGATCTGTTGCAGACCTTCGTCTGGCAGGACTATGACATGGCGCCGAGATTCCCTAAACTCATGAAATTCCTCGACTTCTGGACGCGCGAACTCGACGGCCCGATCCATTCGGTTCGCCTGGCGCATGCAAATTTGCTGCGCCCGACCGAGTTCCGGTATACGGATCACGAGTTCACGATCCACTGAGTGAGATCTTGAGCGGGACCTTGAGCGCGACGTTGACCGGGGCATCCGGCTAAGGTGTCGGGCGGCGATCACGCCGCGTTCACTGAAACGTGGCGTAACGCAGGAGTGATTGGTGATGCGGGCCTTGTGCGCTTATCTCCGCGTCATGCGTGGAACGTCATCCCTCATGGTGGCCGTGCTCGGCCTCGCCCTATCGGCAATGCCGGTCCTCGCGCCGGCGCAACAGGTCGAGCGCGCGGTGGTGGTCGAGCTCTTCACCAGCCAGGGCTGCTCGTCCTGCCCGCCGGCGGATGAAGTCCTGGCTCAGATCAGCGGACGCGCGGACGTGATCGCGCTATCGCTGCATGTGGATTATTGGGACTATCTGGGCTGGCGCGACACCTTCGCCCAGCGCCAGTTCACCGAGCGCCAGATCGCCTATCGCGACGCCTGGCAAAAAACCGTCATCTACACGCCCCAGATGGTGGTGATGGGAGCCGAGGACGTGCGCGCCAGCAGCTCGAACGCGGTGGCAAGCGCCATAGACCGCGCCCAGGCAGCGGACGCGCTGGTCAATGTCTCGATCGAGCGCGACGGCGGAATGCTGAAATGCCGAATCGATCCGGTAGCGGGTCAAGTCAGCGGCACGGTATGGATCGCCAAATACGACCTCAGCGAGAGCGTCGCGATCCAGCGCGGCGAGAATGCCGGGCGCGAGATCACCTACCGCCATGTGGTGCGCAGCCTCAACCGCATCGGCACCTGGACCGGGGCCGAGCCCGAGGAGGTGGCGATGCCGCAGCCGGAACCGGGTGAGGGCGTCGCGATCTGGATCCAGAATGGCGATGCCGGGCCGATCATGGCGGCGGCGAAGATCGAGAACCCGGTCGAGTAAGGCCGCCGGCAATTCCCTCAACGGCAGCTTAGGAACAATCCCTGGTCCACGTGGAGATGGTCCGCGTGCAGCGCATTGTAATCCGGGCTCAGCACAACCCTGAAATAGTCGCAGAGCCCATCCCGCGCGCGGCGCAGGAACGCCGCCTCGCCGCTTTTGCCATCCCAGCCGCGCCGGAGCGAAATGCGCCGCCCGTCCGACAGGACGAACCCGGAGATGTCGAAGGCATTGGCGGTGGCGTGCTCGCTCATCCGGCCGGTCGGTCCGCGATGGCTCCGGATCGGCCTGCAGCTATAGGACCCGAAATGATCGATCCGCGCGACGGCCGTGCCCAGGATCTCGCGCGCCGCCGGTTGCAGCGCATGGCGCTCCCACATCAGCAGCCGAAGCGCGATAGCGCAGCGCGTCGCCTCGGGCGCGAGGCGCGCGTGTGAGAGCCGGTCCAGACGCACCGCACCCCGCATATGGCATTGCGCCGACGCCGTCCGGTCGCCGACCGACGTTGCTTGGGCCCCACCGCGCATCAGCGCCGCGCGACACGCCGCCCAGTCGCGCCCGGTCCGGACCAACTTGAAAGGCGTCACGAAATTCGGCGCCGCCGCGGGGTCGAGCGGTGCCCAGGGCGCGAACGCGGCCGGCACGTCCTCGGGCCGCAGCACCATGGGCGCGGCGGCCAAGGCCGCCAGGCCCGCGCCGATAACGGCCCGGCTCAGCCAGCGAACGATCCCCGATAGGCCCCCCGATCTCGGGCGGGCCATCCTAGTAGCGGTAGTGCTCGGGCTTGTAGGGGCCTTCCTGAGTCACCCCGATATAAGCCGCCTGCTCGGAACTGAGCTCGGTCAGATTGACCCCCAGCTTGCCCAGATGCAGCCGCGCCACCTTCTCGTCCAGGTGCTTCGGCAGGACATAGACCTCTTTCTTGTAGTTGTCGCCGCGCGAGAACAGCTCGATCTGCGCCAGCACCTGGTTGGTGAAGCTGGCCGACATGACGAAGCTGGGATGCCCGGTGGCGTTGCCCAGGTTCAAGAGCCGCCCCTCGCTCAGCAGGATCATGCGCTTGCCCTCCGGGAACTCGATCATGTCCACCTGGGGCTTCACGTTGGTCCATTTGTAGTTCTTGAGCGCGACCACCTGAATCTCGTTGTCGAAGTGGCCGATATTGCCGACGATCGCCATGTCCTTCATCTCGCGCATGTGCTCGATACGGATGACGTCCTTGTTGCCGGTGGTGGTGATGAAGATGTCCGCCGAGGGCGCCACATCTTCCAGCGTCACCACCTCGAACCCGTCCATCGCCGCCTGCAGCGCGCAGATCGGATCGATCTCGGTGACCTTGACCCGTGCACCGGCGCCGCGCAGCGAGGCAGCCGAGCCCTTGCCCACATCGCCATAGCCGCAGACGACCGCGGTCTTGCCCGCCATCATCACGTCGGTGCCGCGTCGGATGCCGTCGACCAGGCTCTCCTTGCAGCCGTATTTGTTGTCGAATTTCGACTTGGTGACCGAGTCGTTCACATTGATCGCCGGGAACGGCAGCTTGCCCGCCTTCTGCAGCTGGTAAAGCCGGTTGACGCCGGTCGTCGTCTCCTCGGTCACGCCCTGGATCGCGTCGCGCTGGCGGGTGAACCAGCCCGGGCTCTCGGCCAGACGGGTCTTGATCTGGTCGAACAGGCATTCCTCTTCCTCGGATCCGGGATCATCCAGGAAAGCCGTGTCCCCACCCTCGGCCCGAGCGCCCAGCAGGATATACATGGTCGCGTCGCCGCCATCGTCGAGGATCATGTTCGTCGGTTGGCCATCGGCCCATTGGAAGATCTTGTCCGTATAGGCCCAGTATTCGGTCAGGGTCTCGCCCTTGACGGCGAAGACCGGCACACCGCTGGCGGCGATGGCCGCCGCCGCGTGATCCTGGGTCGAGAAAATGTTGCATGAGGCCCAGCGCACATCGGCGCCCATCGCCTTAAGGGTTTCGATCAGTACCGCGGTCTGGATGGTCATGTGCAGCGAACCGGAAATCCGCGCGCCTTTCAGCGGCTGGCTCTCGCCGAACTCTTCCCGGCAGGCCATCAGGCCCGGCATCTCGGTCTCGGCGATCTCGATCTCCTTGCGGCCAAAATCCGCAAGGGCGATATCCTTCACGACGTAATCGGTCATTCCGTGCATCTCGCTCATTCCTTCAACAGGCCCACCGCCCAATTCAGCCCCAAGATTGGTCCCAATCTCGTTTCGGGGGCGCCCATATCATTTCCGCGCTTGCTCGACAATGCGGCGGGCGGCGATTAGACAGGCCCGGAAACGGAAAATCCAACTTTGTTGCGGATTTGCGAGGCATGGCGGCACGGGCATGGCAGCGGATGCTTTCGGGGCGCAGGCTGGACCTGCTGCACCCCTCGCCCCTGGATATCGAGATCGAGGACATCGCCCACGGGCTGGCGCGGGTCGCACGCTGGAACGGCCAGACCACCGGCGACCACCCCTATTCGGTGGCCGAGCATTCCATGCTGGTCGAGCTGATCCTTCGGCGTCTGAAACCCAAGGCCGGACCGGCGGAACGCCTGGCGGCGCTGCTGCATGACGCGCCGGAATACGTGATCGGCGACATGATCTCGCCTTTCAAGGCGGCGATCGGGCTCGACTACAAGGCGTTCGAGCAGAAACTGACCTCGGCCGTCCACATCCGGTTCGGCCTGCCCGCCGAACTGCCCCCGGCGCAGGAAAAACTGATCAAGCGAGCCGACCGGCTGAGCGCCTGGTTCGAGGCAACCCAGCTGGCGGGCTTCTCCGAGACCGACGCTGCCAAGTATTTCCCCCGGCCCAAATTTGACGGCGCGTCGGCGATCGCGCTGAAGCCGCAATCGACCAAGGCGGTCCAGCGCGCCTTCCTGGCCAAGTTCCGCCAGCTCTATCTGCAGATTCGAGCATGACTTCGGGCCAACCCGCACAGCCCGTCCGCGTCGAACTATCAGCGGTGATCGTGACGCTGGAAATCGACGCTGGCCGCGCCCGCCCGATGGTGCTGACCCCCCGGGGCGCCGAGGGGCGCGACCTTCCGACCGCCGCCTTCGACCCGGACCGGCACCGCACGCTGCACGAAGCCCTGGCCGATGGCGTCGAGGCGACCAGCGGGATCAGGCTCGGCTATGTCGAGCAGCTCTATACATTCGGTGATCCGCGCCGGTCGGCAGCGCGCGACCGGGACGAGCCGCATACGGTCTCGATCGGCTATCTGGCGCTGGTCCCGCCGGATGGCGCGTCGGCCAGGCCGGGATGGACCCCCTGGTCGCATTGGTTCCCCTGGGAGGACCGTCGCCAAGGTATTCCGCAGATCCTGACCGAGACGATCCTGCCGCGCTTGCAGGACTGGGCGGGCAGCTCGATCCAGCGGCGCGAACAAATAGCGCTGGTCTTCGGCGCACATGACGGCGCCCAAGATATCGGGTGGCGGGACGAGCTGACGCTCGAGCGCTACGAGATGCTTTACAGCGCCCGCCTGGTCCCCGAGAGCTGGCGCGACCGGGGTGCGGCGGCGCCACCGGACATTCCGGCGCTGGGCGCCCCGGCCCGGCGCGACCACCGGCGCATTCTGGCGACCGCGATCGGGCGGCTCAGGGGCAAGCTGAAATACCGCCCGGTGCTGTTCGAATTGATGGGCGAGGTTTTCACCCTGACCGAATTGCAGCGCGCCGCCGAGGCGGTCTCGGGCGTCGCGCTCCACAAGCAGAATTTCCGCCGCATGGTCGAACGCTCAGGCCTGATCGAGCCGACCGGCGGGGTCTCGACGCGCCTCGGCGGACGCCCGGCCGCCGAATACCGCTTCGGCGCCGAGGCGATATGGGAGCGCCGGGCCGCCGCCGTGCGCTTCGGCGGGGCGCGCCGCGGCGGATGAAGGGAAAGGAGCCAAAAATGGGAAACGGCGATGATGACGACGTTCTGGGGGGCGTCTATCAGCTTGACAGCCCGGAGAAGACCCAAGCCTTCTACCGCGATTGGGCCGCGCGCTATGACGAGGACATGGTCGTCAACCGATACGTCTCGCCGGACCGCGTCGCGGCGGCTATGGCGGCCGAGGTGGCGGATCTGACCGCGCCGATCCTGGATCTGGGCTGCGGCACCGGCATCTCGGGCCGCGCGCTGCAGGACGCGGGCTTCACCACCATCGACGCGACCGATTTCTCCGACGAAATGCTTTCCGCCGCGCGCGGGAAGCACGTCTACCGAAAGCTGACGAAGGGGGATCTCCACGATCCGATTCCGGCGCGGCCCGGCGATTACGCCAACTTCGCGGCGATCGGCGTCTTCAGCCCTGGGCACGCGCCGGCGGACATGATCGACACGGTGATGGCGTTGCTGCCACCGGGCGGCTGCTTCGGCTTCACGCTGAACGAACACGCCCTGGCCGAAAAGGTCTACCAGGCGCATATCGAGGAGCTGGCGGACCAAGGCGCCGCTGAAATCCGGTTCGCAGAGATGGGGCCGCATCTCGAGGCATTAGGCACGAAATCAATGGTTTACGTCCTGCGTCGGCCGATCCCGGCTTAACGCAACACGCCCTTGACGACGAGGATCACCGCCGCGACGGCGACCAGCAACGCAATCTGCAAGTGGATCGTGCTGGGCCGCGCCGCGCCCTGGGGCAAAGCGCGGCCTTGCCGCCAGTGAAAGGCGCCTTGCTGCAGCACCAGCAGCACCGCCGGGATCGCCGCATACCGGCTGGCCGCCGCGAGCAGGATGCCGGCGCAAAACGTCAGCACCCCGCCGACGAAGACCCAGCGCGCCGCGTCGCTGTCGCCCGCGGCCCGCGCGTTCTTCATGATGAAAACCGCGCCGATGGCCCAGACCAGCCCGACGATCCGAAGCAAGATAGTGACGATCGCGGTCATCGCGCCTCCCTCGGCCCATGTCGTTACTCTCGACCACACGTCCGCGCAACGCGCTTGGCGTGGCGTGCACCTCCGAGCTAGGCTCGGCGCCTGTCAGCAAGGGGAGCCCCGAACATGGAATACCGCCTGCTCGGCCGCACCGGGCTGAAGGTCTCGCGCCTCTGCTTCGGCACCATGTCCTTCGGCGGCGACGCGGACGAAGCGGCATCCGCCGCCATGTATGCCGCCGGCCGCGAGCGCGGGATCAATTTCTTTGACTGCGCGAACGCCTATTCCAAGGGCCGAGCCGAGGAGGTTCTGGGCAGGCTGATGGCGCACGAGCGGGACGAGCTGATCGTCACCACCAAATGCTTCAACCCGATGGGACCGGACGTGAACGCCACCGGCGCCAACCGGCGCCACATCGCGCGCGCGGTCGAGGCATCGCTGAGGCGCCTGGGCACCGACCGCATCGACGTCCTCTTCATGCACCGCTGGGACGATACGGTGCCGCTGGAGGAGACCATGCGCGCGCTCGAGGACCTGGTGCGGGCCGGAAAGGTGCTCTACCTCGGCGCCTCGAACTACGCCGCCTGGCAGATCGCCAAGGGGCTGGGAATCGCCGAGCACCGGGGCTGGGCGCGCCTCGACGTCATCCAGCCGATGTATTCCCTGGTCAAGCGCCAGGCCGAGTCCGAGATCCTGCCGCTGGCCCGTGCCGAAGGCCTGGGCGTCATCACCTATAGCCCGGTCGGCGGCGGCCTGTTGTCTGGAAAATATGGGCCAGATGCGCGGCCCGGGGCCGGGCGCATCGTGACCAACCCGGAATACACCGCGCGCTACGGCGAGGACTGGGTGCTGGAGACCGCGGGCCGGTTCACGGCGCTGGCGCGGGAGCGCGGGCACCATCCGGTCACGCTGGCGGTCGCTTGGGCGGCGCGACACCCGGATGTCACCTGCCCGATCATCGGCGCGCGCAATGCCGAGCAACTGGCCCCATCGCTCGCGGCCCTGGACATCGACATGACGCCGGAACTCCGCGCAGAAATATCCGCGTTAAGCCGCGCCCCGCCGCCGGCGACCGACCGGCTGGAAGAGACGCTCTAGGGATAAGTAACCTCGGCCAGGTAGAGCCCCTGAGGCGGCGCGACGGGGCCGCAAGCCGCCCGGTCGCGCGCGGCCAGCGCCTCGGCGACGCGTTCGACGGGCCATTTTCCGGCGCCGACCCGCTCCAGGGTTCCGGCGAAGCTGCGCACCTGGTTGTGCAGGAAGGACCGGGCGGCCAGGTGCAGGTGGATCTCGGCGCCGTCCCGCTCGACCCGGAACTCATCCAGCGTCTTGACCGGGCTCTCGGCCTGGCATTGGGCCGAGCGGAAGGTGGTGAAATCGTGCCGGCCGATCAGCAGATCGGCGGCGGCCTGCATCGCTCCGGAATCCAGCTCGTGCGCCAGGTGCCAAGCCCGGCCCCGTTCCAGCGCCAGTGGCGCCCGGCGGCAGATGATCCGGTAAAGATAGCGCCGTCCGGTTGCGCTGAACCGGGCATGGAAGTCGTCCGCGGCCAGCTCGGCCTCCAGCACCGCGACCGGGTCGGGCTTCAGGTGCCAGTTCAGCGCCTCGGCCAGGCGGAACGGCTCCCAGTGGCGGCTGAGATCGCAATGGGCGACTTGGCCCATCGCATGAACCCCCGCATCGGTGCGGCCGGCGCCCGTGACCGCCGGCTTTGCGTCGTCGAGCGCGGCCAGCGCCTCCTCCAGGCGGCCCTGCACCGAGCGCCCGTTCTGTTGGCGCTGCCAGCCCACAAAAGGCGTGCCATCATATTCCAGCGTCAGCTTGTAGCGTGGCATCAGCTGCGCCCGGAGTGACGCGCGGCCAAGCGGGTGGCGCCATTGGCCAGCAGAAACAGCATCAGCGCCGCGACCACCATCGAGGGCCCTGCCGGGCTGTCGGCGATCCAGGCCAGCCGCAGCCCGCCCAGCGCGGCCAGCACGCCGATCACCGCGGCGCCCAGCGCCATCGCCTCGGGCGAGCGCGCCAGCGGACGCGCCGCCGCGGCTGGCAGGATCAGCATGGCGGTGATCAACAGCGCCCCGACCACCTTCAGCGCCGCCGCCACCAGGACCGCCAGCGCCAGGGTCAGGATCAGGCGGTCACGCGCGGGCGCTCCGCCCTCGGCCCGGGCAAGCTCCTCGTCGAGTGTCGAGTTCAGAAGCTGGCGCCAACCGAACCAGAGGCCGATCGCGCCCAATGCCGCCGCGCCCCAGATCACCGCCAGATCGCCGGGCGCGACCGCCAGAATATCGCCGAACAGCCAGGCCGACAGATCGCCCCGCCCGCCTGGCAGGAACGACAAAACCACCAGGCCCAGTGCCAACCCTCCATGGGCGAGCACGCCCAGTAGCGTGTCTGACGCGTAAAGCCGGCCAGTGCCATGGGCGACGGCCAGCGCGACCAGCACCGAAACCGCCAGCACCGCCGGGATCACCCCTGCCTCGATGGCCAGTGCCAACGCAACGCCCAGAAGCGCCGCATGGGCGACCGTGTCACCGAAATAGGCCATCCGGCGCCAGACCACGAAACAGCCGAGCGGCCCCGCCATCAGCGCGACCCCGATGCCCGCGAGCGCCGCGCGGACCAGAAAATCGTCCAGCAAGCCGGTCATGCCGCGTCCCCCCGATGATCATCATGTCCGTGGTCATGCCCGTGTTCGTGGTCATGCCCGTGGTGACTATGGTCATGCTCGTGCCGGTAGAGCGCCAGCGCGCCTTGCGTGCCCAGGCCGAACAGCGCGCGGTATTCCGGCATCGAACTCACCTGCACCGGCGCGCCTTCACAGCAGACATGGCCGTTGAGGCAGATCACCCGGTCCGACCCGCTCATCACCACATGCAGGTCGTGGCTGACCATGCAGACCGCCGCGCCCGTCTCGTCACGCACCCGGTCGATCAAGCGGTAGAAGGCCGCCTCGCCGGACTGGTCGAGCCCCTGCGTCGGCTCATCGAGCGCCAACAGACCCGGCCGGCGCATCAGCGCGCGCGCCAGCGCCGCGCGCTGCAACTCGCCGCCCGAAAGCCCGCTCATCTGAGCCTCGGCCAAATGGGCAATGCCGGTCATTTCAAGCGCCGACCGCGCATCCTCACCGCCGCCAAGCTCCAGGAACCGCGTGACGGTCAGCGGCATCGTGCTCTCGATCGCCAGCCGCTGCGGCGTGTAACCGATCGTCAGGCCGGGCTTGCGGGCGACCCGCCCCCGGCTCGGCGTCAGCGCGCCGATGAGCGTGCGCAGCAGCGTGGTCTTGCCCGCTCCATTCGGGCCGACGATGGTGACTATCTCGCCGGGCGCGAGGGCAACGTCCACGTCGTAGAGAATACGCCGCCCGCCCGCGCTGACGCCCAAGCCCTCGGCCCGGATCAGGGGCTCGGAAGCGGTCAACCGTCCCTCCTGCAAGCGGGACAGGTACCTTCGATCTCGAGCACGGTGCGCCGCATCGCGAACCCGCGCCCCGCGGCGACCTGGGCCAGCGCGACGTCCAACGCGCCGTCCTCGACCTCGGCGACCTTGCGGCAGCTGGCGCAGATCAGGAAATAGGCGCCATGATCGGTGCCGTGGTCCTCGTCCGGATGGCAGCAGGCCACATAAGCGTTCAGCCGCTCGATCTTGTGCACGAAGCCCGCCTGGGTCAGGAAATCGAGCGCCCGGTAGACGACGGGCGGCTGCGAGCCCAGCCCCTCCTCGCGCAGCCGGTCGAGCAGCTCATAGGCGCCCATGGCCCGGTGGGCTTCGGAAAGGATCTCGAGCACACGGACGCGCGCGGGCGTCAGCCGCAGCCCGCGGGTCTTTGCCGCCTCGGCCAACGCGTCCTTCAGCGCCGCGCGGCACTTGCCGTGGTCATGTTCCGCGAAGGCGAGCGTCATGTCGGGCTGCTGTTGTTACAAAATAACATGCGCATTGTTATATCATAACGATTCTGCTAGGCAACCCGCCATGCAACGATGGATTATGACAGCACTGAGCGCCGCCCTAATCGCTCTCGGGACATTCTCAAGCGAAAGCCGGGCCGAGACCGTGGGCGTCGTCGCCAGCATCGCGCCGCTCCATTCGCTGGTCGCCCGTGTCATGGAGGGCCGAGGCACGCCGACGCTGCTGCTGCCGCCCGGCGCCTCGCCGCACGACAACGCCTTGCGCCCGTCGGACGCGGCGGCGCTGGCCGATGCCGGCCTGGTGATCTGGATGGGACCGGCGATCGAGCCGTGGCTGGAACGCCCGATCACGGCGCTGGCACGCAACGCGACGGTGCTGCGGCTGAACCGGACTGAGGGGCTCACGCGGCTCGACTTGCGCGAGGGGGCCGCCTTCGAGGCCGAAGACAAAGGAGATGACGACCAAGAGGATGGCGACGAGGCGCATCAGGACGAGACCGACCCGCATCTCTGGCTCGACCCCAGGAACGCCGCGCTCTGGCTCGACGAGATCGCCCGGGCACTGGCCAAGCTCGATCCGGATAGTGCGGACACATACATGGCCAATGCCGAAGCGGGCCGCACGGAACTGGCCGCGCTCGAGGCCCGGATCGAGGCGCGCGTCGCGCCCCTGCGCGGCCGGCCCTTCATCGTGCTCCACGACGCCTTTCACTATTTCGAGGACCGCTTCGATATCGAGGCCGCGGGCGCGCTGGCCCTCAGCGACGCCCGCCCGCCCGGCCCGGCCCGGGTCGCCCAGATCCGCGACCGGTTGCGCCAAGGCGATATCCGCTGCATCTTCCGCGAGCCGCAAGGCAATGCAAAGCTGGCCGAACGGGTCGCGCGCGATGCCGGCGTCGAGATCGGCGTCCTCGATCCTCTCGGCGCCGCGCTCGCTCCCGGGCCGGCGCTCTATCCCGCGCTGATCGAGGGCCTGGCCGACGGTCTGGCGGCCTGTCTGAACCCTCTCTGAATTGACCCAGCCGCCAATTCTTGCGACGGTTTCAGCGATTTTATGCGTTCAGTTATCGGTTTTCGCGATGTCGAGAGACCTTGAGGGGAAACAAATGGGGAGAGATCGATGAACCGGCGATTCGCACACGCGGCGGTTTGGATGCTTGGCATTATGTTGTTGGCTCCGGGCGCTCTTCAGGCGGCGGAGGTCGCCTTGGTGATCGGCAATGCGGACTACCATCGCGCGCCGGATGCGCGCACTGCCGAGGCCGATGCAAAGTTGGTGGCCGAGGCGCTGAGCGATGGCGGCTATGACGTGACGCTGGGTATCAATCTGGACCGCAAGACCATGCGCGCCCGCCTGGCACGCTTTGCCCAGAAGATCAGCGGCGCCGACCGGGTTGTGTTCTACTTCACCGGCCATGCGCTGCGCAGCGATGGCGAGAGCTATCTGACCGCTGTGGATCAACGCAACAGCTCGCTGGTCTCGGTGATGATGGACGGGACGCCGCTGGATTTGGTCATGCGCATGGCCGCCTCGCGGCCCGGGCGCTCGGTCGTCTTCGTCGATGCGGCGCAATACAATGGCTACACCCCGAACGCGGTCTCCGAGCCTGGGCTCGCCGAGATTGCCGCGCCCGATGGCGTGCTGGTCGTCTCGGCCGCCGCGCCTGGGCGCGCGATTCGGCGCCGCGGCAGCGGGCCCAGCCGGTTCGCCCGCACGGTCGCCGACGACTTCCTGCGGCCCGGCAACCGGGCCATGCGCGCCGCGCGCCGGATGGCGGCACCCGCCTGGAGCACCGGCGCGGTCCGGCCCGGCTTCCGACTGGTGCGCCAAGGCGCGAGCGGCGGCTCGGTCAACGCTGCGAGCCCGGCCGAAGTCGAGCGGCGGCTGAACCTGACCCGATCGCAGCGCCGTGAGGTACAGGAGCTCCTGTCGCTTTTGGGTCATGACCCGCGCGGTATCGACGGTGTTTTCGGCCCAGGTTCGCGGACGGCGCTCCGGCTTTGGCAGCGCAACAACAACCTGACCGAAACTGGCTATCTGGACGCCGATCAACATGCCCTGTTGCGGCAGCAGGGCCAGGAAGCCGGGCCCGGCCGCGACGATCGCGATTGGGAACGCGCGGTCTCGATCGGCACCGGCGATGCCTATCGCGACTATCTGGCCGAGCATTCCGATGGCCGCCACACCGATGCGGCCCGCGATGCACTGAAACGGATGGCCCGCGCCGGCACCGATGACCTGGCCTACCGGGAACGCCGCTTCTGGCGTCAGGCGCGTCAGGACAACATCCCGGAAGCCTACCGTGACTATCTCGAGCGCTATCCCAACGGCATCTGGCAACCAGAGGCCGAGGAGCGGCTCGCGGCGCTGGGAAGCACGTCCTCGACCGCCGAATCCACCGGTTCCGCCGATCCGGCCGAGGAGGAGCGGGCGCTCAATCTGACCCGCAACGACCGGCTGTCGGTCGAGCAGCGGCTCAACATTCTGGGCTTCTCGCCCGGGGCCATGGACGGGTTCTTCGATTCCAGTACCCGTTGGGCGATCGAGGGCTACCAGCGCAGCCGCGGTTTCGAGACCAACGGCTATCTGAACCGGCCGGTGCTCAGCCGTCTGGTGCAGGAAACCGGCCAGCGCCGGGGCGTCGTGATCGACGGCGCGACCGTGCTGCGCAATCTGCTCGGCCTGGAATAACAAGAGATATCAGAAACTTGAGCGTGGCGCCGGGGACTCACCCCGGCGCCTCGTTTGCGTCTAAGGCGCCAATTCCCTTGCATATGCGATCGCCGATGGGGCAGAGAGGAGATTGAGCAGCAAGAAACAACGCCAAAAGGCAAACAAAGTCATCCATGCATCGATTGTATCACCTGCCCCTGTCGCCATATTGCCGCAAGGTCCGCTTGGTCCTGGCCGAGAAACGGATCGAGGTCGAACTGATCGAGGAGCGGCCGTGGGAGAAACGGCTCGACTTCCTGCGCCTCAACCCTGCCGGCAAGGTGCCCGTGCTGATCACGCCCGCGGGCAAGGCCCTGTCGGAATCCGCGGCGATCCTGGAATATGTCGAGGAGACGGTCCCCGAGCCGCCGCTGTTGCCCCGCGACCCGGTGCAGCGGGCGGAGGTGCGCCGCCTGGTGGGCTGGTTCGACGACAAGTTCAACCGCGAGGTGACCGAGAATCTGCTGTTTGAGCGGGTCACCAAACGGCTCGCCCGGCTGGGCTATCCGGATGGCTCGTGCCTCAAGGCCGGCAGCCAGAACATCCGCGTGCATCTGGACTACATGACCTTCCTGCTGGAAGGTCATAACTGGATCGCCGGGCCCCGCATGACGTTAGCCGACATTGCCGCGGCGGCGCATCTGAGCTGTCTCGATTATATCGGCGACGTGCCCTGGGACGACTACCCCTCGGTCCGTGATTGGTATTCGGTGATGAAATCGCGGCCCTGCTTCCGGGGCCTGTTGGCCGACCACCTGCCGGGCTTCCCGGCGACCGAGCATTACGCCGACCTCGATTTTTGATCGCCTTCGTCAGTGACCGGTTCAGCCCGTACACGCGGGTGTCACATGCTTGTGTCCAGGCCTGGCTTTGACTGCGCGCGGCCGCGCCACACATCTCCTGCATCCACGATTGAACGAATAGACGGCTGACGGGAGCCCAGTATGAAATTCGCAATCCTTTCCTCCGCTTTGGTGCTTGCGACCCTATTGTCCGCCTGCGCGGGCGAAGCCAACCGCTTCTCGGACGACTCGCGCAAGGCCGGCCATTTCGGCGCCGGACTGCATGCGGGGCGCGTCAGCGGCAACTGAGCCCGCCCGCGCGCTGGCGCCTTTGAACTCGCGCGCCCGATCGGTGATAAATGGCCCTGGGCAGCAGAATGGCCCGCCCGGAGGGCACGCGATGGGGCCGGAGACCAGCCCAGAGGCGATTGACGCACTGCGCACGGCGCTGGAAGACGAAGCGCGTGCGCTCGGCTTTGCCGCGATTGCCGTGACCCGGTCGGACCGCGTATCGCGGGCCGGCGAACGTCTGCGTGCCTGGGTCGATGATGGGCAACACGGCGAAATGGGTTGGATGGCCGACCGGCTTGCCTGGCGCAGCGACCCGGCGGCGCTTTGGCCCGAGGCGCGCTCGGTCATCATGGTGGCCGACAGCTATGCGCCCGCGTCGGACCCGATGGAAACACTTGCCGCCCGCGACCGGGCCGCGATCAGCGTCTATGCCCAGGGGCGCGACTATCACGACATCGTCAAGAAGCGTCTCAAGCGTCTCGGCCGATGGCTGATCGAGCGCCATGGCGGCCGGATCAAGGTCTTTGTCGACACCGCCCCGGTGATGGAGAAGCCACTGGCCGAGGCGGCGGGGCTCGGCTGGCAGGGCAAGCACACGAACCTGGTCTCGCGCGATCTGGGTTCGTGGTTCTTCCTTGGCGCGATCTTCACCACGCTGGAGCTTGCGCCCGACCAGCCACACGAGGACCGCTGCGGCGGCTGCCGGCGGTGCCTGGATATCTGTCCGACCGCGGCCTTCCCGGCCCCCTACCAGCTCGATGCGCGGCGTTGCATTTCGTATTTGACGATCGAGCTGAAGGGCCCGATCCCGCGTCCCCTGCGCCCCCTGATCGGCAACCGGATCTACGGCTGCGACGATTGCCTGGCGGTTTGCCCGTGGAACAAGTTCGCGCACGCGGCCCACGCTGCTTATGCCCCGCGCGAGGGTGCCGCTGCCCCGCTTCTGGCCGAGCTTGCGGCGCTTGATGACGGGGCCTTCCGCGCCCGCTTCTCGGGCTCGCCGATCAAGCGGGTCGGGCGGGGCCGGTTCCTGCGCAACGTCATGGTCGCGATCGGGAATTCCCGGATGCCGGCGCTTCTGCCCCATGTCGAGGCGGCAGTGGCGGATTCCGACCCGCTGGTGCGCGGCCACGCCGTCTGGGCGGCGTCGCGCCTGGCAACGCCCCAACGGTTCCACACGCTTGCGCGAACCGATCCGGACCCCTTTGTTGCCGAGGAGTGGCGGCTGGCCGCGGCTGAGCTCGCTCGCGAACCTATTGGGAGTCCATCCGCTGAAGCCTGAGCTGGGCCGCCTTGCCGACCGGGCCATCGCGGTCGAGATCGATCGCCTTCAGCCAGGCCGCGCGGGCGGCATCGCGATCCTTGTTCCGCTCGGCCAGCGAGCCCCGTTCCAGCCAAAGGCTGGGGAGCTCCGGCGCCAGTTCCTCGGCCCAGATCAGGTCCGACCGCGCCTCGACCAATTCGCCCAGGCGCCGTTTCGCGCTGGCGCGCAGCACAAGCAAGCCCGCATCCGGCGCGCCTTCGGCCAGGGCCTGGTCTAGATCCCCGACCGCGCCGCGCCAGTTTTTGCGCTCGGCCTTGATCCGAGCACCCAAGGTCAGGGGCGCCCGGTCCGGACCGATCAGCAGGATCGCCCGCTGCACCGCGTCCTCGGCCAGCCTCAACCGGCCGGTATCCAGGAAGACCTCACCCGCCTCGACAAACAGATCGGCACGCACCCGGTCCGGCAGGGTGCGGTCCCCGGCGGCGATCTCGACCATCAGCGCTGCGGCGCGCTGCTCGGCCCCCTGGGCCAGCATGGCCAATGCTTGGCAATGCTTCGCCGGAGCGCCGCCATCGGCCTGGGCCCAGGCATGAGCCTGGCGCTCGGCCGCGACCGGATCGGTCTCGATCATCGCGACGCAATCGTCATAGGATTGCGCCGCGGCGGGCGCGCCCATCACGGCGGCCAGAAGGACGGCCAGAATCGATATTCGCTTTCGCCGCATCAGCGCGTATCCTCCGCTCGACATTCCGGGAAACTATCCGACCCAAATAGGCACCGCCATGGGCAATGAACAGGTTCTGCTCAGTTTTGGCCACGGCTATTCGGCCCAGGCGCTGGCCCGGCGCCTGCTGGCGCGCGGCTGGCGGGTGATCGGCACCACCCGGTCCGAGGAAAAGGCAGAGGCGATCCGCGCCACCGGGGCCGAGGCGGTGATCTGGCCGGTCGAGAAATGCGGCCCGCTGGTCGATGAGGCGACCCATATCCTGATCTCGGCCGGGCCCGGCGACCAAGGCGACCCGGTGCTGCACCGCTGCGCCGGCGCGCTCGGCGCCCGGGCCGAGCAATTCGACTGGGTCGGCTATCTGTCGACCACCGGGGTCTATGGCGACCGGGGCGGCGGCTGGGTCGACGAGAGCTCGGATTGCACGCCCGCGACCGATCGGGGCCGGGCGCGGCTGACGGCCGAGCGCGACTGGCTCGGCTATTGGCACGAGACCGGGCTGCCGGTGCACGTCTTCAGGCTGGCAGGGATCTACGGGCCCGGACGCGGCCCCTTCTCGAAGGTCCGCGCGGGCACGGCACGGCGGATCATCAAGCAGGACCAGGTCTTCAGCCGCATCCATGTGGACGACATCGCGACCGTGCTGGAAGCCTCGATCGAGCGGCCCCATCCAGGCGCGATCTATAATCTCTGCGACGACGAGGCTGCTCCGCCAGAAGACGTGATCGCCCATGCGGCTGAACTGCTGGGCCTGCCGATCCCCGAAGCGGTGCCATTCGAGGAGGCCGAGATGAGCCCCATGGCGCGGTCCTTCTACGCGGAATCGAAACGCGTTTCGAACACCCGGATCAAGGAAGAACTGGGGGTGGAGCTGGCCTATCCGACCTATCGGGAAGGTTTGGCGGCGCTGTTGGCGGGGGAGGCCCGTTAGACGCGCCAAACCGGCACATGGGGAATATGGAGACGGCGCGGGCGAACGCCCCGGCTCATTACCCGCGGGACCGGCGCTCCGACAAATACGACCTCGGATCGTCGAGCATTGCCGGCCAATCCGGGCGCGATCTCAGCCTATCCAGGTCGGCCGACGAACCGACAAAATCGAGCCGGATTTCCCGGCTATAACCGGATCGTTTCGCTTCCGCCGTGATCAGAAGCTCGGCCGTCTCCTCCATCGCTTGATCATCTTCACCAGCGGCCACTAAGGTCCGGATTCCCAGAATCTGGTGCCCCATCGCATTGCCGGGATTGGGCGTGAGCTTGTCATAGGCCGCCCGGGCGTCGGCCGCCTGACCCCGCCGCAGAAGAAGATCGACCAGCCCTGCGCGCGGAACATAGGCGAAGGCGGACATGTCCATCTTCGGCAGTCCCCGGTCGGCGAGGATCGCGACGCGATGCAGAAGATGCGCCGCGAGGTCGTATTCAAGGTCTTCGGCCCCGAACTCGCTGAGATGCATGAGCAGAGGCGGCTGGTCCCAGTAATCGGTCGCCCGCGTATCCAGAAGCGTCAAGGCACCCGCGCGATCCCCCGCGCCCTTGAGCCGGGCAAATTCCAAGCCATGCTTGTTCCACCAAGCCTGTGCGGCCAAAGCAGCCTGCGCCTGCGCCTCTGCGGGTGTCGCCTTCCAACTCGCACGCAACGGCCTCAGCAGGAAAGACGCTTCGTAGTTGCAGCCGGCACGGCTCAGCGCAAGGCCCAGCGAAATCGCGGCATCGGGATCGTTCGATGCATTTGCCAAGGCGGCGCGAAGCCGCGCCACCTCGGGCGGGTCTTCCAATGGATATTCGCCCAGCCGGTGCATCAAAGCGCCTCCATGACCATGGCCGCTAAACCCCCTCCGCCATTTTCCTCAGCTCGAACTTCTGCACCTTACCCGTCGATGTTTTAGGCAGTTCGGCAAAGACCACGTGGCGGGGGCATTTGAACCGGGCCAGGTGCTCGCGGCAGTAGCCGATGATGTCGTCGGGGCTGGTCTCGGCCCCGGGCTTCAGCTCGACGAAGGCGCAGGGGGTCTCGCCCCATTTCTCGTCCGACTTGGCGACCACGGCGACCATACTGACCGCCGGGTGCTTGTAGATCACGTCCTCGACCTCGATCGACGAGATGTTCTCGCCGCCCGAGATGATGATGTCCTTCGAGCGGTCGCGGATCTGGATGTAGCCGTCAGGATGCTTTACCGCCAGGTCGCCCGAGTGGAACCAGCCGCCGGCGAAGGCCGCCTCGGTGGCCGCCGGGTTCTGCAGGTAGCCCTTCATCACAACATTGCCCTGGAACATGATCTCGCCTATGGTCTCGCCGTCCGCCGGCACCGGCTCCATGGTCTCCGGGTCGATCACGTCCAGGCCTTCCAGGGCCGAATACTTCACCCCCTGGCGCGCCTTCATGGCGGCGCGGCCCGAGCCGTCGAGGCCGTTCCATTCGGGCTTCCACTCGTTGATCACCGCGGGCCCATAGGTCTCGGTCAGACCGTAGAGGTGGATCACCTCGAACCCCGCCTCGGCCATGGCGGCCAGTGTCGCCTCGGGCGGAGGGGCCGCGGCGGTCAGGAAGGTGACCTTCTGCGCGAAACTCTGGCGCTCGTCGTCACTCGCGTTCAGCAGCACCGACATGACGATCGGCGCGCCGCAGAGCAGGTTTACCCCGTGCCCGGCGATCGCCTGGTAGATCGGCCCGGCGCGGACCTGGCGCAGGCAGACATGGGTGCCGCCCGAGACCGAGACCGACCACGGGAAGCACCAGCCGTTGCAGTGGAACATCGGCAGGGTCCAGAGATAGACCATCGGCTCCGGCAGCCGCGCATGGATCACGTTCCCGGTTGCCAGCAACGCCGCGCCCCGGTGGTGATAGACGACGCCTTTGGGATTGCCCGTGGTGCCCGACGTGTAGTTGAGGCTGATCGCGTCCCACTCGTCCTCGGGCATCTCCCAGGCAAAATCCCGGTCGCCGCCGGCGATAAACGCCTCGTAGTCCTGGCCGATCCCGGCGCGGGCCACCCCGGCTGTCGGGTCATTGTATTCGACGACAATAGGCTTCGGCCCATCCATCCGCTCCAGCGCCTCCGCCAGCAGCGGCGCCATCTCGCTGTCGGCCAGAACCAGCTTGGACTCCCCATGGTCCAGGATGAATGCGATCGCGGCGGCGTCGAGCCGGGTGTTCAGCGTATTCAGCACCGCCCGGCACATGGGCACCCCGTAATGGGCCTCCAGCATCGGCGGCGTGTTCAGCAGCAGCGTCGCCACCGTCTGGCCCGGCTGCACCCCGGCCGCGCGCACCGCCGAGCCCAATTGCCGGGCACGGGCGTAGAATGCGGCATACGGGGTCTCGTGGGGCCCATGGATTATCGCGGCGCGATCCGGGAAGACAGCGGCAGCGCGGGCGAGAAAGCTCAGTGGCGTCAGGGGCTGATAATTCGCGGGCCGCTTGTCGAGCCCCTCACGATAGGCACGGGTCATGGCATGTCCCAAAGGAAATTGAACCAGGCGCGGGCGGATCCGCGAGCGGTTCAGGTCTGCCGCGCCCCTCGGGCTTTGTCAAATCTCGCGCAAACAAAAGCGCGCCGCCAGACCGACATCCACCCGCGGTCTGGCGGCGCACCCGTTTTCAGCCTGCGCCGGACGCTCTCGCGGCCGGCGCGGCGTTGGTTCGTGCTTACTGCTTCAGCGCCCGCTTCAGCGCATCGAGCGAGTCCTGCAGCGAGTTCGCGTCGGACGCCTCCGAGGCTGCCTCGGCGGCGGGCGCCTGGGGCGCCTCGGCGCGCGGCGCTTCAGGCTGCGGCTTGGGCGCGGCTTCCGGAGCTGCCTGAGCGGCGGCGGGCGCCTCGGCCGGCGACGGCGCAGGGCTGGGCTCGGACAGAGTCAGCTCCTCTTTCTCGGCCTCGGCCTCGGCCTCAGGCGCGGCCGGCGCCGGGTCGAACATTGCGACCCGATCGTCTTCCTGCACCACGCTCTCGCACTTTTCGAGCGGCAGGTCGGCAATCGGCGTCTCGACATGCTGCGTCAGCACGTCGGCAAAGCTCAGGAATTTTTCGATTTTGGTGACTTCGGCTTCCAGCCGGGCGCGGTGATCAACCGCGATTTGCATTACGTTAGACACGCTAACCCCCATAGTTACAGCGATAACCACTTGTTACGCGTGGCCAGAATGGTTTAATCATTGCGGTTGTCAATTAAACTGTTGTTATCGTTAATATTTTACTACCATAGCGCGAACCTGATTACCGCCGCTCTTTCGCTGGTCGTGCAATTTCTCGAATAGGTTTAATTACGCAACCATCTCTCTCGCCGGATTACCAGCTGGATTCGGACCGACCGCGCTATCTGGCTGTCGCAGCCGGGTTCCCCTGGCCCCGGCGTCACGTTACCAACGACGTATGGATGGCGAGCAACCGGAATTCCTGACCACCCGCGAGGTCGCGGCGCTTCTGCGCGTGCGCGAGCGCAAGGTCTACGACCTGGCGGCCAATGGCCAAATCCCCTGCCGCCGTATCACCGGTAAGCTTCTGTTTCCAAGAACGGAAATCGAGCGCTGGCTGGCTGGCGAGCGCGGTCCCGCCGAACCCAGTCCCGCAAAACGCGCGCCCGAGGTGGTCGCGGGCAGCCACGACCCGCTGCTGGACTGGGCGTTGCGGGAATCGGGATCGGGGCTGGCCAGTTTCTTCGACGGCAGCCTCGACGGGCTCGAGCGCATGGCCCGCGCCGAGGCGATCGCCAGCGGGCTCCACGTTTTCGAGCCCGAAAGCGGCGGCTGGAACCTGGCCCATGTGGCCGGCCGCCTAAGTGCGGCGCCCGTTGTGCTGATTGAATGGGCAAAACGCAGCCGCGGTCTGATCATAGACCCGGCGCTGGAAGGCCATATCAGCCGTGTGGGCGATCTGAACGGACGGAGAGTCGCGCGGCGCCAGCCGGCGGCGGGCGGCCAGGTTCTGTTCGATCACCTTCTGGCCGAGGCCGGCTTGGGCGACGACGCACTGGCCCCGGCCGGTGAACCGGCGCGCACCGAGGCCGAGGCCGCCGCATCGGTTGCCTCCGGCCAGGCCGAGGCGGCGCCGGGGCTGGAGGCGATGGCGCGCCAGTTCCGGCTAGGCTTTGTGCCTTTGATGAGCGAGCGTTACGACATCGTGATCGACCGGCGGGCCTATTTCGAGCCGCGCTGGCAGGCATTCGTGGCGTTCTGCCAAGGCTCCGCCTTGGCGAAGAAGGCAACCGAGCTGGGCGGATACGACCTTTCCAGCCACGGCACCGTGCGCTGGAACGGCCCTTGAGCCGGACTAAGCTTAGATAGAACCATTCCGAGAGGCGCCGATGCCCCAAAAATTCGACCGCATCTTCGCCATGGCCGCCGAGCGCAAGGGCGGACAAGAGGTGCTGGAGAAGCTGCTGCCGCACCCGAAATCGGCCGCCGCAATGACCCGGATCCCGGACGACCGCTGGCTTGCGGCGATGACCCGGTCTGTTTTTCAGGCGGGTTTCAGCTGGAAAGTGATCGAGACCAAATGGCCGGGTTTCGAGGAGGCGTTCTGGGGTTTCGATGTCGGCCGCTGCTCGATGATGTCGGATGCCGAGTTCGATGCCCTGGTCAAGGACACGCGGATCGTGCGCAATGCCGCCAAGATCCGATCGGTGGCCGAGAATGCCACCTTCCTGCGCGAGCTCGCGGCCGAACACGGCTCGGCCGCCAAGGCCTTCGCGAACTGGCCCGCCGAGGATTTCGTGGGCCTGATCATGCTGATCAAGAAGCGCGCCTCGCGGCTTGGCGGCACGTCCGGCCAATACTTCCTGCGCACCATGGGCATCGAAAGTTTTGTGCTGACCCGCGACGTGGTGCGCGCCCTGATCCGCGAGGGCGTGGTCGAGAAGGACCCGACCTCGCAGCGCGATCTCGCCAAGGTGCAGGCCGCGTTCAATGCCTGGCGGGCCGAGAGCGGGCGCTCGCTGTCCGAGATCAGCCGCACCCTCGCTGCCTCGGTGGGTTGATCCGCAACCGCGCAGCGAAACCACCAGATTTTGCGCGCCTTCACGTCTACGACACGAGATCAAGATCAATCCGTCACGCTTGGCCGCTATCAACGGTTGCATGTTCGATACGCAACCCACCCTGTGCGGACACATCGGCCGCGGCGGGCGGCACGGCCTTCGCCATTTAGAGACGCCGCCATTCGGTGGCAAAGAAAAACTCAAATTACAATCGCGTGAAACCCGCGTAACAGGCATATTTAAACCACAAACGATTCTTAGATTAGTAAGTATGTATCGCTAGAGTGGTATCATGATTGATGTGCGTCCACGCGCGGTCGTCCTAAGGGACGAAACCAGGTTCCCGGTCTACACCCGGGCCGAGCGGCTTGCGGACGGCGTTCTCCACATCATCGGGGTGCTTGCGGCGCTGATCGCGGTGCCGGTCATGGTGACGCTCTCCGCCGTCTGGTACGGCGACGCTTCGACCATTGGCGCGGCGGTGATCTATGGGGTCAGCCTTATCGCCATGCTCACCTGCTCGGCCAGCTACCACATGATGCGCGCGGGCCGGAAGAAACAGCTTCTGCGCCGGCTGGACCACGCGGCGATCTATGTGAAGATCGCCGGCACTTATACGCTCTTCGCTGTGCTGCTGGCGGGCGACGCCACCCTGCCGATCGTCGCGGGCATCTGGGGCGCGGCGCTTGTGGGCGTCGGCTTCAAGATGGTCTCGGCCCGGCGATGGGCGACTTTCACCCTGGCGCTCTACCTGGCCATGGGCTGGGCGGTCGTGGTCGTTGGCGCGCCTATCCTGAAAAGCGTCTCACCGGGAACCTTCACCCTGATCACCGCCGGCGGCGTCCTCTACACCATCGGCGTGCTGTTCCTTTATTGGGAGCGTTTGCGCTTCCATAATGCCATCTGGCACGCCCTGGTGCTGGCCGCAACCTTCCTGATCTATGCCGGGATCCTGAACGAGGTAGCCCGCCTGGCCCCGGCGGTGGTACAGTAAGGCAGATCAAGATCCGCCCTACAGGCCCGCGCCGAAATCGCGCGGTGGAACTCGTTCCACCATTCACCCAGACCTATCCCAGAACGGAAAAGCTCGATTCCTCGTTGATTTCGCGCTTGCGCGAATAGAAGCCCACATCGATTACCCGGTCGATATACGGCAGGCGGAATTGCAGGGGCTCGGTGTCGTGGTCCGCGCCGCCCTCGCAATACTCGATCAGGGCCGCCATCATCTTCCCCGCGATCGGCGCGTTCTTGTATTGGTTTCCGCTGGTCCCGCAGGCCATGTAGAAGCCCGGCAGCGCCGACTTGTCATAGATCGGGATCCAGTCATCCGAGGCGTCGTAGAGGTCCACCACCCCGCGCATTGCCGACGGAATGCCCAAGCTCGGAACCCGCTGACCATAGCGCATCGCCTGCAGCTTCCATTGATCGGTGAAGTCGCGGTCATAGTCGGTGTCGTTCTCGACCCATTGGTGGGGGTCGCAAGGCGGATCCTCGGACCCGATCAGGATGTTATTGCCGTGCTCGGGCCGGCAATAGCAGGCGATGTCGCTGTCCGAGACCACCATGCCGTCGCGTTCAAAGTCGAAGCCTTCCGGCGCCGGCACGTGCACGACCTCCTGTCGCAGTGCCCGGGTCGAGATGGTCATGTCCCCGGTCACCCCCGCCATCCCGTTGATCTTCGACGAGGCCGGGCCGCCCACATTGACCACGACCGGCGCGTGGACCTGCGCTCCATCCGCCAGCGCCACGCCCTTGACCCGCCGCCCGCCCTCGCTCAGGATCCCGGTCACGGTCGCGCCCAGCATGACCCCGGCGCCCTTGGCCCCGGCCGCGTGGATCAGGTTCTGCGCCGAAAGCGCCGGGTCGGTCACATAGCCGCTGGTCGGCCAGAAGACCCCGCCCCTCAGGTCACCGCCACCGCCCGGCTCGCCAAAGCCTGAATCCTCCATCCGCTTCGGCGGGTGGTAGCCGGTCAGGTCATAGATCGGCAGGCGCCGCCGGATCTCGTCCGGCCCCCAACCCTCGAACGGGCAAGCCAGGGTCCGGCTGTGCTCCATGTGCTTGACCAGATGCCCGTTCTGCTCGGTCTTCATCACCAAGCAGCCGACCTCGCGGAACTGTGCCAGGCCGTTCGGGTCATGTGCCTCCAGGTAGTCGGCCCAGTCGCGCCAGTAATGGTAGCCCTCCCAGGCGAACGCCGTGCCGTCCAGGGTCGAGTAATGCATGCGGATGATCGCGCAGGACCCGGCGGTCGAGCCGTGGCCCGCCTGGGAATTGCGGTCGATGCTCAGCGTCTTCCAGCCGAGCTTCGCCATCTCGAACGCGGTGGCGGCGCCGATCACGCCGGTGCCGATGATGATCGCGTCAGCCGTCTGGGTCATGGGGTGGCCTCCCTAGAAAACGTCCGCCAAGGGAGTGGCCTGCGGGCACGAGGTGTCAAGAGTTCATCTGACGCTCGAGCGCCTTCGATCGGAACGCCGGGATCGCAAAGGCAGGCTCGAAGGGCTATATTCAGGCATATGCGATCTGTCGCGACGTATCTGGCGTTCTCCTTCGTCGGGGCGCTTATGGCTTGTAGCCAGGCCGGCGACGCGAATGCGCCGGATACCGCGCCAGTGGACCCTGTCCCAACGGTGATCGATCTGGGCGTTTTCGGCGCAACCGGACCGGTGATCGGCGAGGACGGTACCGGCGAGTTGCTTTTGAAGCGGTCAGGCCAGTCCGAGCCGGTATCTGTCCAGTTCCAAAACGGCGCTCGGTCGGAGTTCGCGCTGGCCCCGGGCGACTACAGGATCACGCAGATCGGCGAGTTGAGATGCCAGGGTCTCGATTTCTCGGTCGACCCGCAGACGGACCTCCGCGCCCTGGGCACCGTGCGTGCCGAGATCGTGAAGGCCAAATACTACGTCGCGCTGATGGCGGGGCACCCGGCCAAGCTGGACGAGATCGCCGGTCTGGCCGAGGTCCGCGCCATCCCGGCCGACCAAGTGGACGCCCGCCCGATCAGCGTAACGCACCACGCACCCTGTTCGGTGCACAGCCAAGGCCCGGGGCAAAGCTGGCGCGACCGGCCGCTGGGCGAGCGGATTGCGCTTGGCGCCGCGATTGCCGGGTTCTGCGCCATCGCGCTGGCGGCGGGCGGGTTCTGCGCATTTTAGGGGCCGCACGATCCGGGTCGCCGCGGACGCTGCGCGGCGCTAATTTGCGATCCGCGAAAGGAGCCATGCCCATGCCCACCGCATCCCTATCCACCCCGGTCGGCGGCCTGGCCGTTACCGAGCAGGACGGTCGGATCACCCGCGTCGAGTGGACCGAGGACACCCATTCGGACAGCAGCCCGGCCCTGGACCGCGCCCGCGCGCAGCTCGAGGCCTATTTCGCCGGCACCCTCAGGGAATTCGACCTGCCGCTCGCTCCCCTTTCCGACCCGTTCCGCCAGAAGGTGCGCGAGGCGATGCTGGCGATCCCCCTTGGGCAGACCCGCACCTATGGCGAGATCGCCAAGGAGCTCGACACCTATGGCCAGCCGGTGGGTGCCGCCTGCGCCTCGAACCCGATCCCGGTCATCGTGCCCTGCCACCGGGTCCTCTCGGCCGAGGGCCTGGGCGGTTTCTCCGGCGGCCAGGGAGTCGAGACCAAGATCGCGCTGTTGCGCCACGAAGGGGGCTATCCGTTCCTGGTGTGATCGTCTGGGCTTCGGTCAAGGGTCTGGCCGCCGAACCTCGACGCGGAAACGTGCCTTGGACGACGCGAACAGCAGCACACTCTCGCCTAACCGCCCGCATTCTCCGCGATCAGGGCAATCATCTCGAACATCACCGCCGCCGCGACCCGGGCGGTGATCATGTTCGGGTGATCCCGGGTCGGCATCAGGCAGACCACGTCGCCGCCGATGATGTTCATGCCGCGCACGCCGTGGATCAGGGCCAGCGCCTCGTCGACCTGGAAGCCCTGCTCGCCCGGTTCCAGGTTCGAGACGCCGGGCGCGACCGTGGGGTCCAGGCAATCGAGATCGAAGGTGATGTAGACCGGCCGCCCGGCGAGGGTCTCGCGGATCGTGGCCAGCGCCGCCTCCAGCCCCATGGCCCGGTATTCCTTCATGGTCACGACGTTGTAGCCGTAGTCGTAGGAGGGCTGCAGCCAATCCAGCGTGCGCGGGTTCCCCCGGATGCCGATTTGCACCGAGGCCGCCGGCTCGATATGGCCCTGATCGGCCAGATAAGCGCCCCAATGGGCCGCCGACTTCTTGGCGCCCAGGAAGTGCGGCACCTTGGTGAAGACATCCGTGTGGGCATCGAGATGCAGCAGCGCGACCTTCTCGCCGCCCGAAAGCCTGCCCCCGCCCAGCGCCTGCAGGATGCCCCCAGTGATCGAATGGTCACCGCCGATCGAGACCGGGCGTGCGCCGGCGGCGTCGATCCCGCGATAGAACTCGGTGATCCGCTCGATCGAAGCCTCGTTGTCATTCGCCTCGGGCAGCGGCACGTCGCCCAGATCCGCGACCCGCGCTGCCTCCCATGGGTCGAGCCCCATGGCCAGGTGCACCCGCCGCGCCAGGGCCGAGATGTTGCGCACCGCGCGCGGCCCCAGATGCTGGTCGCGTTCGGTGGTGCCGTTGCCGGTCGAGTGCGGCACGCCCACCAGCGCGATGTCGCAGGCCGCCGGGTCGGTCTCGATCGGGCAGCGGAAGAGGCTCGGGATGCCCCACCAGTAGAGGTTCTCCATCATCCGGGCTTGGCCAAGCTGGTCGGTGTCGGTCATGCGTGGTCCTTTCCTTTTGATCACCCGCGAGCCTAGGGAGCCGGGGCCACCGGGCTCAAGCCCTATCCGCAGGGTGATAGGTGCAATCCCGCCGCTTGCCCGGCCGCACAGGCCCGGCTAGCGTCGCGCTTCGGAGGGCACCCCAAAGATGACTGACATAGCGGCGCATGACTGGTCGAGCGAGGTCTTCGAGGCGATGCGCGCGCGCGGCATCGCCCACGTCGCGACCGTGCCCGATGGGGGGCTGACGCCGCTCCTGAAAATGTGCGAGGCCGACGCGGCAACCCGGGTCGTGACCCTGACCACCGAGGAGGAGGGGATCGGCATCCTGGCGGGGCTCTGGCTGGGCGGGGCGAAGGGCGTGCTGGCCATGCAATCCTCGGGCGTCGGCAACTGCATCAACGCGCTCGGCTATGCGGCCACCCTTCGGGCGCCCTGCCTGATGCTGATCACCATGCGGGGCCAGTGGGGCGAGTTCAATCCGTGGCAGGTGCCGATGGGCCAGGCGACGCCCGTCGTGCTGGAGGCGATGGGCGTGAAGTGCTTCCCGGTGGACGAGGCGGAACGTGTGGCCGAGACCTTCGCCGCCGCCGCGGACCTCGCCTTCAGCGGCGATTTCGCCTGCGCGGTCATGGTCGGCCAGCGGGTGATCGGGGCGAAAGGGTTCGGCAAATGAGCGGCTCCAACCTGATCAAGCGGCGCGAGCTGGTCGCGGCGCTTCTCGAGCGGCGCGAGGGCGCCTTGGTCGTGCCCGGGCTCGGCAGCCCGACCTGGGATTGCTTCGCCGCCGGCGGCTCGGACGACTACCTATACTCCTGGGGCGGCATGGGGTTGGCGGTCCCGACCGCACTCGGCGTCGCGTTGGCCCGGCCCGGGCGCCGGGTGCTCTGCCTAACCGGGGACGGCGAGATGCTGATGGGGATCGGCAGCTTGGCCGTGGTCGCCGCCCAGGTGCCTGCAAACCTCGGTATTCTGGTGCTCGACAACGAGAGCTTTGGCGAGACCGGGCGGCAATCGGGTCTGACCGGCATCCGGGCTGATCTTTGCGGGATCGCCCGGGGCGCGGGGATCGGCGAGACCTTCGAGGTGACCTCGATGGACCAGCTCGACGACTTGGCGGGGCTGATGTTCTCCCGGCCAGGGCCCACTTTCGCGGTGGCCAAGATTGCGCTCACCGACGAGCCCTGGGCGCTGCCCGAAAAGGACGGCGCGGTGATCGCCCGGACCTTCCGCAAGGCGGCGGACGGTTGAGCGGCATGTAGGGTGGGCTCGAATGAGCCCACCGCTCTGTGCGTGGTCGGGATCAATGGTGGGCTCTGATGGAGCCCACCCTACAGGAGGGAACCGTGGAACGCAGGAAACTGGGGCGCACAGGGTTGGATGTCTCGCTTTTGACCTTCGGCTGTGGCGCGGTCGGCGGGCTGATGACAAAGGGCGACCCGGCCGATCAGGACCGGGCGGTGGCCTGGGCGCGCGACAACGGGATCAACCATTTCGACACGGCGCCGCTCTATGGCAACACCGCCTCCGAGACCAATTTGGGCCGGGCGCTTGGGACCGACCGGTCGGGCGTGATCGTCAGCACCAAGGTGCGGCTGAGTGCGGCGGACCGCGCCGACCCGGAGACCGCGATCCGCGACTCGATCGAGGGCAGCCTGAGGCGGCTTCGCCAGGACCATGTGGACCTTTTCCAGTTCCACAACACCATCGGCACGGCGCCCGATGGCATGGTCTTCTCCGCCGGCGAGGTGCTGGACGCCATCCTGCCGGTCTTCGAGGCGCTGCGCGGCGAGGGCAAGACCCGATACCTTGGCTTCACCGCGAACGGCGAGGTGCAGGCGCTGCACCGGCTGGTCCGCTCGGGCCGGCTCGACGCAGCGCAGGTTTTCTACAATGTGCTGGTCCCTTCGGCGGGCGAGGCAGTGCCCGAGGGCTATCCGGGCCAGGACTACGGCCAACTGCTGCACGTGGCGGCCGAGAACGGCGTCGGCTCGATCGGGGTGCGGGTGCTGGCGGGCGGCGCCCTTTCGGGGTCCGAGACCCGGCATCCGCTGGGAATGCCGGTGGTCGACCCGATCGGTTCGGGCCGCGACTACGCCGAGGACGCGGCACGGGCACGGGCCTTGCAGCCGGTGGTCGATGCAGGCCACACGGCCAGCCTGCCCGAGCTGGCGGTGCGCTATGTGATCTCGAACCCGGCGCTCTCGACCACCGAGATCGGCATCGCGACGCTCGAGGAACTGCAGCAAGCGGCCGACGCGGTGAACACGGGACCGCTCAAGGCCGAGGCGCTGAGCCAGATCGACGCGATCCGGGCGGGTTGGGTCAGGGCAGACTAGGAACCGGCGTTACGAGGCTTTTTCCCGTTTTTTTTGCCCACCAGCGCCTTGCTCTCTTGATTCAGAGCCCGCGAGGAGGTGCAGACACCAGAAAACGTCCACCGCCGTGTGGGGCTCATGCGCGTTTTTCGCTTCCCATGGCCTAATTCGATGCCCGCGACTAAGTTCGGCTCACTGATTGCAGGAATGCCGTTTCTCATGAGGGAAGACAGATGATAGCCAAATTGCTGATCGTGGCCGTCGCGGCAATCCACGTTTACCTGGCCTATGTCGAGAATTTCGAATGGACGACGCGCGGCAGGGCCTTCCTGTCACAGATGGCGCCCGAGACATTCGAGCCAAGCCAAGTCCTTGCGAAGAATGTTGGTCTCTACAACCTCTTCCTTGCCGCGGGCTTGGCTTGGGCAATGATCGCTGCAGAGACCCACCTCGCCTATTTCTTCCTGGGCTTCATCGCCATCGCTGGCATCTTCACCGCGGTGACCCCAGACATCAAACTGGCCCTGATCCAAACGGTCCCCGCATCACTGGCGATCGGGGCTTTGTTGCTCAGATTGTGACGCGGCCAGATCTGGGTTGCCTCGCTAAAAAATGACGGATCCGAACTCGCGTCACTTCCCCCGCTTCTCGCGCATCGCCAGCAGCCTCAGCCTCAGCGCGTTGATCTTGATGAACCCGGCCGCGTCCTTCTGGTCGTAGGCGCCCTGGTCGTCCTCGAATGTCACGTGCTGCTCGGAATAAAGCGAGTCGTCCGACCAGCGCCCGACAACATTGGCCGAGCCCTTGTAGAGCTTCACCCGCACGGTCCCATTGGCGTGCTCCTGGCTGCGGTCGATCAGGGCCTGCAGCATCTCGCGCTCCGGGCTGAACCAGTAACCGTTATAGATCAGCTCGGCGTATTTCGGCATCAGCTCGTCCTTCAGATGCGCTGCCCCCCGGTCGAGCGTGATCGACTCGATGCCCCGGTGTGCCGCCAACAGGATGCTGCCGCCCGGCGTCTCGTAGATGCCGCGCGACTTCATGCCGACATAGCGGCCCTCGACCAGATCGAGCCGCCCGACCCCGTGCTTGCGGCCATATTCGTTGAGCGCGGTCAGCAGCGTGGCCGGGCTAATCGCCTCGCCGTTGATGGCAACGGCATCGCCACTCGCGAACGTGATTTCAATGTGTTCCGCCTGGTCCGGCGCGTCCTCCGGGGCGACCGTGCGCTGGTAGACGTACTCCGGCGCCGCCTCGGCCGGGTCCTCCAGCACCTTGCCCTCGGACGAGGTGTGCAGCAGGTTCGCATCCACCGAGAACGGCGCCTCGCCGCGCTTGTCCTTCGGCACCGGCACCTGATGCGCCTCGGCCCATTCAATGAGCCGCGTGCGAGAGGTCAGGTCCCAGTCGCGCCAGGGCGCTATCACCTTGATATCCGGGTCCAGCGCATAGGCCGCCAGCTCGAAGCGCACCTGATCGTTGCCCTTTCCGGTGGCGCCGTGGGCGATCGCGTCCGCCCCCTCCGCGCGCGCGATCTCGACCAGCCGCTTCGAGATCAGCGGCCGGGCAATCGACGTGCCGAGCAGGTAGAGCCCCTCGTATTGCGCGTTGGCCCGGAACATCGGGAAGACGAAGTCGCGGCAGAATTCCTCGCGCAGGTCCTCCACGTAGATCGCCGCGGCGCCCATCATCTCGGCATTGCGGCGCGCGGGCTCTAGCTCACCCCCCTGACCCAGGTCGGCGGTGAAGGTCACGACCTCGCAATTATACTTCACCTTCAACCACTTGAGGATGATCGACGTGTCCAGGCCACCGGAATAGGCCAGCACCACCTTTTTGGGATCAGACATGGACGGACTCCCCTGACTACCGCGCAGGCCGGGTCATAGGAAGAAACCGCGCGGGCGGCAAGAGCGCGCGGAAGGACCGGTTGCGCATGGCGGAGCGCGGCTTTATCTGGACAGCCGGTGGACCCGGCGAAGGAACAACGGCAATGGCGGCGCGCAGCTTTACCCTTATGAGCTTTCTCTGGCGCTGGGTTGCGGCGCTGTGCCTGGTGCTGGCGACGTTCAATCCGTCCGGCGCTTCGTTCTACCATTGGATCGTCGAGACCGGCGAGGCCGACCTGCCGGTCAAGGTCTTCGCCGCGGTCGCCATCGTGATCGTCTACATCATCTTCCTGCGCGCCACCTGGCGCTCGATCGGGCCGATCGGTGTGGCCCTGGCGCTGGCCTTCTTCGGCGCGCTCATTTGGATGATGGTCTATTACGGGCTGCTGGACCCGGAGCAGACGACCGTTTTCACCTATGTGGGCCTGGTCCTGATCGCGACCGTGATGGCGATCGGGCTCAGCTGGTCCCATGTGCGCCGGCGGCTGAGCGGCCAGATGGACATGGACGACGTCGACGAGTAGGGCCGCGCTCACATCCCCCGCAGCGTGTCGATCACCCGGCGCGGCAGGGCCAGATCGGCGATGCATTGATGCAGGTCGTCCTCGGCGAGCGCCAGCGGCCGGAAGAGCGAGCCCAGGGACAGGAAATCACCCTTGCGCGGCAGCGCCAGGTAGAAGTCACGGCCCTCGCTGGCGGCGGCCACATACCGGGACTTGCCGGTTACCTCTTCGGCGACACGCAACATGCCTTGGGTGAATTCCGGGGTGATGAAATCCCGGGCGCCCTCCGGGTCACGGGTATAGGCCTCGTAGACCGCCTCGAAGTCCGGAAAGGGCGTCTCCAAAAGCAGGCTTTCGTCCTGCAGGCTGGACAGTTTTTCGCTCAACCAGTTGCCGATCACGCCGCGCTCTCTCGCAAAGTAGATCGACGGCACCTCCTCCAGCAATTCGATCCGGATCAACAAGCCCCGGAACACCGTCTTGCGCTTGCTCTTGCCACGGCTCGACCGTGTCCGGCGCGCCAGGCGGGCCTCGCAGAGCGTGTAGGCGAAGCCGTCATGGCTGCCCGTCACGATGTCTTCGAGGGTCGATCTGGTGAAGCTGGGCAGCAGTCCGAGCCTGGAGAACGGTTCCAGATCGAACCCCGCGGCGCCATATTCCATGCCGCCGAGGAAGCCGCAGATCACCGGCATGACATCGGCCGTCAGGCTGTCGGCCCAATCATTGCGGTAGTAGGAGTAGACCAT
>Ga0224508_10000541_pt1 | contig 36831 bp, 25 predicted proteins | sample SF_Jan12_sed_USG_4_FD_170157 | JGI IMG/M metagenome (GOLD analysis project Ga0224508, IMG submission 170157) | Sediment microbial communities from San Francisco Bay, California, United States - SF_Jan12_sed_USGS_21 | ecosystem: Environmental > Aquatic > Marine > Sediment | place: USA...
GCACTCGCTCCGCGTTGACACTCATCGCAGGCTCCGGTGTCGCAACAACGGCCCGTAGACACTCGAGCTCGTGGGCCCGAACCTCTCCGCCCACGCCTCGTTGGAAAAAGGACCTGCCTTGCCCCAGGCAAAACGCGCGTACCGATCCCAAGTCTGGTCTCGCTGCTTCTTCCTGGCTTTGTCGAGCGCCTCCGAAGCTTTGTCGCGGACCACGTAATCGGCGAACACCCAGGATGGCTGACCCAGGAGCGGCACCGGGCTGGTCTGCGAGGCCTCGTATAGTTTCACCAGGCCTTCGAGAAGCTTTCGTGCGTCGTCGACCGGCGCAAGGTACACGACGTCTGCTCGGCGATCCTTCGCACGCAAGACGAGCTCGGTGGTTTTTGGAAGATCGAAATCATCTGAAGCCTGCATCAGAAGATGCTCGATCCAGGTCGTCAGCTCGGTTTTGGTTTTCGTTCTGTTGAATCGATGCTTCACCCGTCGTTCGGGGTAAAGACCATCGAGACGTCCCTCCAAAGTGATGCCACCTAGATCGACCATGACAGCTCGCGTCCGTTCTTCACGGGGCCGGGCGCTCGCTTCACGCCGCTCTAGGATCGCTTCGATCTCGCCAGCCAGCTCGTTTCGGCTGATTTCACCCCAGCTGCCTTCGGGAAATTCCGGCGCGGCTCGCAGAAATCCTTGGAGCTCTTCACCGATCAGCGAGCGTTCGATGGCGTCGTTCCCCAAGCGAAAGGCGTCGAAGCTCCCGAGCTCGGTCAGCGCTCTCGTAGGCTCGTACAAGGTCGAGTCGTCGAATCGGGTTCCGAGTGTGCTCAGGATGAACTCGCGTGTCGGGTGCCAGATCCAGTTCGCGAGCTCTGCGATCGAAACGCGGCTCTTGCGCGTCTTCAGCTCCGCGCGTAGCTCTACCGGTCGTGGCTCGCCTGGGGTTTGTGCCATGGCCTGAGCGATCCGAAGGTGGCGCTCCGAGAAGCTCGAAAGGGCGTTTCCTACGGTGAAATAGGCTTTGTCGAACGCATGGAGCGGATGCTCGATGGTAGCGAGGACCGATTCCGAGCCATCGCGATGGTAGTACCGGTTCAACGTATCCTCGAGATCGCACACGACCGTGGAGGGGGTTGCGGCGCTTCGGCTACTCGTCACGGGGGCGCTGTAGGTAACTACGAGCCGATCGCGTGCGCACAGGATGGCCTGCAGAAACGAGTGCCGGTCGTCATGGCGCTTGCTGCGATCGCCTAGCCGCGGCTTGTCTCGGGTGAGGTCGAAGCTTGGCCTGTCGTCTGCACGCGGGAAAGACTCTCCGCTCATGCCGATCAGACAAACCATGCGGAACGGAATCGAACGGAGGGGAACTAACTCGCTCAAGGTCACCCCGCGTCGTAGAAACCCTGCGGCGGGTGTCCCCCTTAGCACGGTCCCCGCCAGCTCGCGGCGAATCGTGCGAAGCGGGATGGCACCGCTGTACCCGCTGTCTTCAGCCAGCTCACGGAGCGATTCGAGCGAGGAACGAAGCACGCGCACGGCTCCGCTGTCATCGTCTTCCTCAGCAAAGAGCAAGCTCGACAACTGACCAAGGAGACGTACCCAAACGGACACGTGCAAGGGCCTCCGCGTTCGCTCGCGGAAGTCGAACAACACGCTACACAGACGCGACAACCGAGCCAGCAACTCGGCATCTTCCAGGCTCAGCTCCCCGCGCGGAAGAAGCCCATCGAAGACTTCGATCGTGCCTGGCATCAATGCGAAGCCCAAGAAAAGCCTACCAAAACCGGCGCGCCACGTGTGCAGCGATTCCGGGGGAAAACCGAGCTCCTCGCGATGGTTGGCGTCGATGCCCCATCGAATTCCCGCGGCTTCAAGCAAATCGGTGAGTCGGGCGCGCTCGTTCGATGAAAAGCAAAAATCCTCTCGCCACGATTGCGCGTCCATCAAGCGCACGACGTCGAGAACCGAGAACCGCGATTCGAGCACTTCGAGCACCGAGAGAAAGTCATCGTAGAAGCCGGTGTCGTCGCGGCTTCTTCGGTCGTGTACTTCGTAGGGAATGCGTGTGACGTCTGTCTGCCCAAACACTGCGCGGAATGCTGGGGCGTATGCTTCTAGATCTCCTGCCATCACGACGATGTCTTCCGGTCGCAGCGAAGTGTCGTCTTCGAGGGCTGCGCGGATGACGTCGTGCAGAACGAGCACTTCGCGCATCGGGCTCGTGCACGCATGAATCGAGATCGAATCGTCGGCTGCGGCGATCGAAGTCCTCTCAGGGCTGTCGGGTGGACTCCGAAACTCGAGAATGTCCGCCTGGAGAGAGCCGAGCAGAGTCGCACGGCTCGGCACCGTGAACCGGTCTTCGTCCCGCCGGACGCTCGAATCGGCATCGAGCAACAATTCTTGGAAGTCGCGGGCGAGGTTTCCGAGCGACATCAGCAAAGGGTGCCCGTCTTGCGTCAAAGGGTCGATGGCGAGTGAGAGTTGGCCGGCTTTGTCGATGTTCGAGAAGTACTCGGTGGTCGGCGTTAGAAGGTAGAGGTGAGTAGCAATCGATCGCGATAGCGCTGCGAAAAAATCGAGAAAAAGTGGAGGCAGAGTTTCGAGTGAGAATAGGTGCAGCCGCTCGAACCGAATCTCGAGCGTCTTGTCGCCGCTCCGAAGCGTTGCGCACGCGCGCCCGATTCGGGATGCGAGATCGTGCGGGCCCAATCGGACCGCAATTCGACGCCAGAGCTCCGCCTGCCAATGGGACTCCGAGCCTGCGACCCAACCACGGAGCAACTCCGGGCGGTAGACCACATATCGATCGAACATGACCGAGAGACTCGATGACAGTCGGAGCACGCGGTCCGGCTCAGGTGCTTCGTCGAGATACCCCCGGAGTGCCAACGGAGTCCCCTCGTGGAGCAGCTCCGCGATCGTCCATTTCAACCGGGCCGGATCGTATGCCTTCGATCGCGCTGAAGGACCCAAGTCCAGATCATCAAGGACTTGTTCGATCGCGGAACGAGGAAACGGAAAAGATGGATTGCTCCACACCCCGAGTCGGCTCGCCAAAGCGAGGGTGAGCCAACGTTCCATGCCCCGGCTCTGCACGACGATCGCTTCGGAATCGAAGGCGCCTAGGGGTGCGTCTCTGACCAAGGACGCAAGTGCGTCCGCTAGCTCTTCGGTGCGATTGCTACGAATGAGCTCCATTCGTCCAAGCCTCAAGATAGGCGGTTGCGATAGTCCTCATAGCCGAATTGCCGCTGTACGCGATACGAGTTGTCTCGTGGATCGAACAATGCGATCGAAGGCAGCCTCACCCCGTTGAAGGTGGTGGTTTTCACCATGGTGTAGTGCGCCATATCTTCGAAGATCAATCGGTCGCCTATTTCGAGCGGCGAGTCGAAGGAATACTCGCCAATGACGTCACCGGCGAGGCAAGTCAGCCCACCCAAGCGGTACGTATGGGCAAGCGCTCCCGGCTTCCGTGCGCCTCGAACCTCTGCACGATACGGCATCTCGAGCACGTCTGGCATGTGCGCCGTCGCGGAGGTGTCGAGGATCGCGATTGCTCCGTCGTTGTGAACTATGTCGAGCACGGAGGCGACCAACACGCCGGTGTCCATCGCGACCGCCTCTCCAGGCTCGAGAAACACCTCGACTCCATGGCTCCTTTGGAACGATTTCACCAAATCGACCAAGAGGCCGACGTCATAGCTGGGTTTGGTGATGTGGTGCCCACCACCGAAGTTGACCCAGCTCATGTCGTCGAGCCACGGAGAGAAGTTGTCTTCGATGACCGCGAGTGTACGTCCCAGTGCGTCGGCGCCAAGCTCACATAGAGTGTGAAAGTGGAACCCCTCGATGCCGGAGAGGTTTGCTCTCAGGAGCTCGCTCTTGGTGGTGCCGAGTCGAGAGCCGGGAGCGCAGGGATCATAGAGAGGCACCTCGACTTCGGAGTGCTCCGGGTTGATGCGCAACCCGAAGCTGGTCTTGGACCTCTCGGCCAAGACGACATGTCGAAAGCGCTCCAACTGGGACGGCGAGTTGAAGATGACGTGATCCGAGTCTCGAATCACTTCTCGAAGAGAGTCTTCGTCGAACGCAGGGCAGTAGGTATGGACCTGTTTTCCGAGCTCTTCTCGACCCAAACGCGCTTCATCGGCGCCGCTGGCGGAAACCCCGCTGAGATATTTCCCCACGAGAGGAAACATCGACCATGCTGCAAAGCCTTTGAGCGCAAGCAAGATTGCGCACCCAGCCGCCTCCTGCACGTGGGCCAGCAGCTCGAGGTTCTTTTCGAGCGCAGCAACGTCGATGACGAACGCTGGTGTTTTCACTCGACTGAGGTCGAGCTGATCACAAGCAAGCACTAGACCTCCATGACGTGCCAAGGAAGCCCTCGCACCGCCAGCTCCGAAAGGAAGGGATGTGGATCGAGCTCCTCGACGTTGAACACGCCCTTACCGCGCCATGCCCCGGTGAGCATCATCTTGGCGCCGACCATGGCTGGTACGCCGGTGGTGTAGGACACCGCCTGCGCCCGGACCTCCTTCCACGACTCTTCATGGTCGCACACGTTATAGATGAACACTTTGCGTGTCTCGCCGCCTTTTCGTCCGTCGATGAGACAGCCGATGCTGGTCTTGCCTTTGTAGTTTTCGCCCAGCGTCGAGGGGTCGGGGAGCAGAGTTTTCAGGAATTGAATCGGGACTATTTCACGGCCCTCGAACGTTACCGGCTCGATCGATGTCATTCCAACGTTCTGAAGCACCCTAAGGTGTGTGATGTATTCGTCGCCGAACGTCATCCAGAACCGAATGCGCTTGAGACCCTTGATGTGCTTGACCAAGGACTCGAGCTCTTCGTGATAGAGAAGATACGCCTTGCGCTCTCCGACCTCGGGGAAATCGAACATCCGTGACTGCGACATGGGGTCGACCTCGATCCACTTGCCGTCTTCCCAGTATTTCCCCCGTTGGGTGATCTCTCGGATGTTGATCTCGGGGTTGAAATTCGTGGCGAACGGGTGGCCATGATCACCCCCGTTGCAGTCGAGGATGTCGATGGTGTCGATCTCGTCGAATAGCTCTCGCTGAGCATATGCGCAGAAAATGTTGGTCACGCCGGGATCGAAGCCCGACCCGAGCAGAGCCATGATCCCTTTACGCTCGAAACGGTCCTGATACGCCCACTGCCACTTGTACTCGAACTTGGCTTCGTCGGGCGGCTCGTAGTTGGCGGTGTCGAGATAGTCGACTCCGGTTTCGAGACAGGCATCCATAATCGGCAGGTCTTGGTACGGGAGAGCCACGTTGATCACGAGAGCCGGCTCCACCTGCTTGATCAGCGCGACGGTGTGGGCGACATCGTCCGCGTCGACTTGCGCGATCTCGATCTCGCGTCCGCGGAGCTCCCGGACCTGCTGCTGAATCTTCTCGCATCGCGCGAGCGTCCGACTCGCGAGGACGATCTTCGAAAACGTGCTCGGGTCGTCGGCGCATTTATGTGTGACGACCCCGCCGACGCCTCCCGCCCCGATGATCAAGACCTTCCCCATCGAACCCTCCGCGGCGCGGTATACGATGTTCGTGAGGCCCACGCGAGGCGTGACTTTTTAGTCGCGTTTCAGCGGCTCAACTCGCGTGACAATCATCTGGGCATGTGTTTACCTCGGCTTCGTCAACCAAGAAGGGCAGCGCCGGTCTGATGCGAAGAGCGATTGTGGGGCTAGACGTCGGCTCGACCACCGTAAAGGCGGTCGTCGTTGACCCCGAGACGAAAGAGATCCTCTGGGACGACTACCAGCGGCACCACACGAAGCAGGCAGAGTGCGTCCTCGACTTCATGGAGCGCATCGGCGACGTGTTGAAAGGGCGGGGGTGCAACGACATTCGCGTATTCATCACCGGATCGGGGGCGGCGCCTTTGGAAGCGCCGCTCGGCGCGAAATTCGTGCAAGAGGTCAACTCGGTGACCTTGGCGGTCGAAACGCTCCATCCTGATGCTGGGTCGGTCGTCGAGCTGGGCGGTCAGGACGCGAAGATCATCATCTTCAAAGAGAATCTGCAAACCGGTGACAAAGCTGCGATCGCATCGATGAACGACAAGTGCGCCTCGGGGACTGGTGCCACCATCGACAAATGCATGATCAAGGTGGGCATGCCGTCCGAGGAGACGCTCGGCCTGCACTTCAACGACGAGAGCCTTCACCACGTCGCCGCCAAGTGCGGCGTGTTTGCCGAAACCGATATCGTCAATCTGGTCAAGACGGGCATCCCGTCCGACGAGATCATGTGCTCGCTCGCCGACGCGATCGTCATGCAAAATCTTTCGGTGCTCACGCGTGGCAATACGCTTCGGCACAAGGTGCTGCTGCTTGGCGGTCCGAACACGTTTCTTCCGTTTCTTCAAGAGTGCTGGCGAAAACGCATCCCGGAGACGTGGGACGAGCGCGGGTACGACTACCCGAAGAATGTCCCGATCGAAGAGCTCATTCCCGTGCCGGACAATGCCGCGTTGTACGCTGCATACGGCGCGGTCATGTACGGGATGCACGAGCCGCCAGAAGTCGGTGCGTACAACGGCCTCGACGGACTCGAGCGATACATCAACGAAGGCCGCAAGGAGCGCCTCGGCGAAAGTGCGGGTCCCCCGCTTTCGAGTGGCGAAGCCGAGCTGACGCAGTTCCTCGACACGTACAGGATCCCGAAGTTCGTTGAGCCAGACCTGCCCGCGGGGGGCACCGTGAGAGCCGTCATCGGCCTCGATGGTGGCAGCACCTCATCCAAGGCCGTGCTTTTGGGTGAAGATGGCGAAGTCTTGATGAAGTCTTACGCCCTTTCCAAGGGCAATCCCATCCAGGACGCCAAAGAGCTCCTCGACGACCTGCGCACCCGCGTTCATGCCCGGGGAGCAGAGCTCGACATCATGGGCTTTGGAGCGACGGGCTACGCGGCCGATGTGCTCGAAGAGTGCGTATGTGCGGACGTCAACGTCGTCGAAACGGTCGCCCACATGATGAGTGCGACACATTACTTTGGTGACATCGACGTCATCTGCGACATCGGTGGCCAAGACATCAAAGTCCTATTCATGGAAAACGGGGACATCAAGACCTTCAAGCTGTCGAACCAGTGCTCGGCAGGCAACGGGATGTTGCTCCAGGCGATGGCCGACCAGTTTGGCCTTCCCGTTCAGGAGTACGCCGAGAACGCCTTCCAAGCGGAGCTCGCGCCGAAATTCAGTTACGGCTGTGCGGTCTTTCTCGACACCGATCGCGTGAACTTTCAAAAGGAGGGGTTCGGCAAAGAAGAGCTCCTGGCGGGACTCGCGCAAGTGCTTCCGAAGAACGTTTGGCAGTACGTCGTCGGGGTGCCGCGCATGGCGGCGCTCGGGCGCAAGTTCGTGCTCCAGGGCGGTACGCAATACAACTTGGCGGCCGTCAAAGCTCAGGTCGACTACATCAACGAACGCGTGCCCAACGCGGAGGTTTTCGTCCATCCACACAGTGGCGAGGCGGGCGCGATCGGAGCGGCGATGGAGACATTGCGCGTCGTGAAGCGACGGGGGCACTCCACTTTCATCGGTCTGGATGCCGCGATCGACCTCAAATACGAGACGAAGAACGACGAGACCACGACCTGCCATTTCTGCGCCAACGAATGCTCACGCACCTTCATCGATGCGTTCCGCCCGGACGGGTCGACCAGTCGCTACATAAGCGGCTTCTCCTGTGAGAAGGGCATGGTCGAATCGAAAGATGCGATGGAAAACCTCGTCAAAGAGCGTCGAAAGATCATGAAAGAGTTTCCGAACCTCGTGACCTATGAGGGGCTCAAGGCGTTCAAGCGAATTTCCGGCGTCCAATCCCTGCCCGAAGCCGGAACGGAGATCGAGGACGTCAAGGTCGATCGCAAGTTTTTCGGATCGATCGAACGAACGAAATACCGGCGCAGCTTCCGGCGGTCATCCAAGGCGGCTGCAGAGAAGCGGGCGAGTTGGCGTGTCGGCATTCCGCGCGTCTTGAATATGTACTCGACCGCGCCCTTCTTCCGAACGTACCTCGAGGTGCTGGGCGTCCGGCCGAAGAACATCGTGTTCAGCGACCCGAGCTCTGAGGAGATGTTTGCCGAAGGCGGCAAGTACGGCTCGGTCGACCCTTGCTATCCGTCGAAGGTTGCGCAGGCGCACTTCCACCAGCTGTTCTTCCACAAGCACGTCAAGACTCCGCTCGACGCGATCTTCTTCCCGATCTTGACCCACGTTCCCTCGTTCGTCACCGACGCCGTCGACTACGCGAGCTGCCCGATAGTGGCCGGCACGCCCGATGTCATGAAGGCTGCCTTCACCAAAGAGCAAGACTATTTCGAGACCCGAGGGATCACCTACATGGCGCCGGCCTTCAGCTTTGCTGAACCGACCCTTTTGCAACGCAGCATGTTCGAGGCTTTCCGCGATGTGCTCGAAGTCACTGAAGACGAGAGCGACTTCGCGGTCACCGAGGGGCTTGCGGCGCTCGAGCGGTTCGACGAGGACGTGCAAGCCAAGGGTAAGGCCATCCTCGATCAGGTCGAATACGACAACAAGATCGCAATCCTGGTCGTCGGCCGCTCGTACCACCTCGACCCTGGCCTGCACCACAACATCCCCGACGAGTTTCAAGTACTCGGGTACCCAATCCTCAGTATTCGTTCGATCCCGAAAGATCGGGAATGGCTCGGTCGGTTCTACGAAGATGGTGAAGACGCACTCAGTATCAACGACGTCTGGCCCGAAAACTACTCCACTGCCTCGGCCCAAAAGGTCTGGGCCGTGAAGTTCGCCGCGCGGAATCCCAACGTTGCCATCCTCGACCTGAGCAGCTTCAAGTGCGGGCATGACGCTCCGACGTACGGAATCATCGACAGCATCGTCTCGAGCAGTGGCGTGCTGGCGGCTTCCCTTCACGACATCGACGCCAACAAACCTGGCGGCTCGATCAAGATCCGCGTCAAGACATATGCTCATTCGCTCCGGCTCCGTGAAGAGCACCTCGAAGACGTCGCGGCACGTAAGGCCGAGCTCGAGCGCCGCATCGACGAGAAGCGTCTGGAGCTTCTCCGCATGAAGCAGGCGCAGTTGTCGGAGCACCGTCGCGCGGACCTGCAGCTCGAGCGGCAGATCAAGGAGCTCTCGCAGAAGGTCGTGAATTATCGCATCGAGGCTGCGAAGTCCGCAGAGGGCAAGGTCGTAGCAGAGATGTCGGAGAGTTTGATTCGTCTCGGCAAGAAAACCAAGGACGGCAACATCGTCCGAGTCTGAGGGGCTGAACCATGGCTGATGGATTCGAAATCGACATTGAGAAAGAGCTAGCGGAGTTCGAGGCGAAAGAACGCGCAAAGCTTGGGCTCGAGGACAATCGCGAGCAGTGGACCGACTCCATGATCGATCCGTTTTTCTCGGCGGCCGAGCGTCCACGTACGACGATCCTCAACGGAGGGCTCACCATGGCCCACGACGAGTTTGTCGCTTCGGCCTTGAAGGGGATCGGCTACAACACACGTGTCATGGAGTGCGCCGATACCGACGCGCTTCGGTACGGCAAGGAGTTCGGCAACAAGGCCCAGTGCAACCCGACGTACTTCACCGTGGGCAACCTCGTGAAGGAGCTCTGCCGATTACGAGACGAAGAAGGGATGACCCCTCAGGAGATCATCGACAGCTACGTGTTCCTGACCGCCGGCGCCTGCGGCCCCTGCCGGTTCGGCATGTATGTCACCGAGTACCGGAAGGCCCTTCGTGATGCTGGGTTCGATGGATTCCGAGTGCTTCTCTTCCAGCAACAGTCCGGCTTCAAGCAGGCAACTGGCGAGGAGATCGGCTTGGTGCTGAACCCCCAGTTCTTCATGGCGCTGGCCCGTGGGCTCTTCGCCGGCGACGTGCTGAACGTTCTCAGCTATCGCATCCGGCCCTACGAAGTCGAAGAAGGAGCGACCGATCGAGCGATCGCCGCCGTGAAAGAAGAAGTCTGCGACGCGCTCGAGAACGACGGAAGCGTATTGAAGGCGCTTTGGCGCGGCCGTCGCCATCTGGCGGCAGTCGAGGTCGATCGCCTTCGCGCCAAACCCAAGGTGGCGATCATCGGCGAGTTCTGGGCGATGACGACCGAGGGCGATGGCAACTATCACCTTCAGCGCTTCATTGAGTCGGAAGGTGGCGAAAACGACATCCAAACTCTCGTCAACTGGCTCCTCTACACGCTCTGGGAGATGCGGCACGACACCGAGCTCCGCATGACACTACGCGCTGAAGACAAGTCGTATTACGGGCTCGAGGGGTCGGACGTTGGCTACAAGATGGCCGGCGTTTGGCTTGGTGAGCTCGCTCTTCGAGCTACGTTCGCAACGTTTTGCGGTGTTGCCGGGCTCCGAGGACACAAGCTCCCCGACATGGACGAGATCGCCAAGGTCGGTCACAGCTTCTACAACAACGAGCTACGGGGCGGTGAGGGTCACATGGAGGTGGCCAAGCTGGTGCTCAACGTGGCCAAGCAAAAAGCGAACATGACCCTGAGCGTAAAGCCGTTTGGCTGCATGCCGAGCTCTGGCGTCTCCGACGGCATTCAAACGGTGATCACCGAGCTTCACCCGGACGCGATCTATTGTCCTGTCGAAACCAGTGGTGACGGTGCGGTCAACTTCTACTCCCGTGTGCAGATGTACATGTTCAAAGCGCGTGAGCGGGCTCGCAAGGAGCACCAAGAAGCGCTCGACCAACACGGCATCACCGAGGAGCAAGCCCGCGAGTTCTTGCGCGGCTCCCGGTACGGCAGGTCACTCTACAAGGCGCCGCACATCAAGGCCGGTACGAGTGCCGACCTCATTCACCAAATCGGGCCGCTAGTTGGTAAGGGCCTCGTCGGTCGTGCAAAGGTGCACGCCGGTCGTACCGTCGCCCGGACCAGGGCCTTCTTCACGAAGGACCTCGCTGCCGCGAAAGCTACATTTGACAAGATGGCGCCCTACCTGCCCTCCCTCGGTCGCCTCGTTTACACCGAGCTCAAAGAAAAAGTTCCCGCGCCCAAAGAGGCATGGAGACACCTCATGAAGCACGCAGTTCCGAAGGCGGAGGACGTGCCGGACATCCCGACGAGCTTCGAGTACATCGAGGCACCGACCCCGCGGAGCGAGCCCAACCCGGAAGCCCGCCTCCAAGTCGTCAACTGACGAAAAAGGGGACAGTCCCCCTTTTACCCTTTTTAGGTGCCGGGCAATCGGGCGTAGGGTGGGAGCTCGCCTGTGAGGCTCTTGAGGAAGGTGACGATGCTGTTGATCTCCGCCTCGGTGAGGTCTCGGCCGAGCTGGTACTTACCCATGACTCGCACGGTTTCCTCGAGCGTTGCGCGGGAGCCGTCGTGGAGATACGGCGGGGTGAGCTCGACGTTGCGAAGGGTGGGGACTTTGAAGAAGTGCTTTTCCGCGGGGTTCTTGCTGACGTTGAAGCGTCCCAGATCGGCCTCGGTAACCTCGGTGCCACGGTCTTTGAAGTAGTCGTTCACCAGGCCCATCTTCTGGAACATGCCGCCGCCGATCAGCACACCGTTGTGGCAGGTGGGACAGCCGACCGCTTTGAAGGTCTCGTAGCCTTTCTTTTCGGCGTCGGTGATCGCGTTCTGGTCGCCCATCAGATACTTGTCGAACCGTGACGGGGTAATGAGCGCCTCTTCGTAGACAGCGATGGCGTCGGTGATGTTGTTCTTGGTGATGCCGTCCTCGTAGAGGGCTTTGAACTCGGCCACGTATTTGGCATTGCCCTCGAGCCGTTTAACCACCCCTTCCCAGGTCGCCCCCATTTCGATGGGATTGGCGACGGGGCCTTCGGCCTGTTCTCTAAGGTCCCTGGCGCGACCGTCCCAGAACTGCACGAAGTTGAGGCTCGAGTTGAGCACCGTCGGCGAGTTGATCGGACCGAGCTGTCCCCGAATACCCTTCGAGGTCTTGCGGGGCTCCGCCCCACCGTGGTCGAGCGTGTGGCAGGTGGAGCATGCGAGCGTTCCATCGCCCGATAAGATCGTGTCGTGGAACAGCTTCCTCCCGAGGGCGACCTTCTCCATATTGAGCTCACCGAGCTCGGGGAGTGGCTTGAGCGGCTCTTCTGCGACGACTGCGACCTTCTCCTCGACGACGGCTGCCCCTTCGGCGGGCGCTGCTTCCTTTTCCTTGCTCGTGCAACCCATCGTGCCGGCTAAAGCGATTGCGGCGAGCACTACAAAACCCCATTTCAGTTGCGACATGGCGCAAAGCTAGCACGAAGCCCGAGGAACGCAGGACGAATCGAGTCGCTCAGTCGTCGTCGTGGAGGGCCCGGTAACCGCCCCGATAGTAGAGAAGGGGCTTCGCGTTGGTAGTATGAACGGCCTCGACCTGACCGACGTAGATCGTGTGACTTCCCTCTTGATGGGCGCTCGTGACCTTGCACTCGAGGCAGGCCAAGGCCTCGTCGATCAGCGGCGCGCCCGTCTCCCCCACGGACCAACTCACGGATTGGAGTCGGGTGTCCTCGTGCTCTGGGGACGCGAACACATCGGAAATGTCGGCCTGGTGTGACGCCAGGATATTGACCGTGAAGAGACCGCCTTGCTCGATGACCCCGTGAGTCGTCGAAGCCTGGTTCGCGCACACCAGAACGAGCGGCGGATCCGCGGAGACGCTCGAGAACGCGGAGACCGTCATTCCGTGGATCTTTTCGCCGGCCCGCGTCGTGACGACTGTCACCCCACTGGCCCAGTTTCGCAGTACATCCCTGAATCGTTCCTGGTCGATCGGCATGCTATTTCCGGGAAGCTAAGCTGGCTTTGAAATGCTTACGAATGAAGTGACTCACCGACTCGGTGAACACGTCGTTCTTGTCGCCGGCGACCATGTGCGAAGCGCCCTCGAGGTCGACGTACTCGGCATGGGGGACCAGATCCAAAAACTGGCGAGCCTGCGCTTCGGTGACTACGTCACTCATGCGGCCACGGACGAGGAGGGTCGGTATGGTAAGGCGCTGCGAAGCTTTGGAGCGCTCCTTCATGACCCGCTCGCCGTCTTCCTCGGTGTACCCATCCGGGTCCCATGCCTTGAGCATCTTGGGATCCCAGTGCCAGCGATAGCGACCATCTTCCGAGAGTCGAAGGTTCTTGTTCAGCCCGCTCAAATCTTTCGGCCGTTGGCGATGTGGCAGATAGCTGGCGACGGCATCGGCAGCTGCCTCCAAGCTTTCGAAGCCATCCGAGCTTCCCTTCATGAAGTCGAAAATACGAAGAACCCCACGCTTCTCCATCCGGGGCGTTACATCGACCAACACGAGGCCCTTAGCAATGGAGCGATCCGACTGAGTTTCAGCCATGAGCGCGGTGATCCCCCCGATCGACGCCCCGACCAGGACCGGCGGTGCACCCACCTCCTCGATGACCCCGAGCAAGTCGGAGACAAACGCGTCGATGCTGTAGTTGCCGTTAGGGTCCCAGCTGCTGTCGCCGTGTCCCCGATGGTCCATCGAGATCGCGTAGAATCCCAGGGCCCCGAGCTCCTCGGCTGTGCTCCCCCATGCATGCCGGGTCTGCCCGCCACCGTGAAGGAAAATCACCGGTTGCGCGTCGGGGTTTCCGAACGCATCGGCCGCGATGGTGATGCCGCTTGGCAGCTCGAAACGGAGCGGCGCTGCGGGCGAAGCAGAAGAAGGGCTGGGCGCCGCCATACCAGAATCGGTTTAGGCAAAAATAGAACGTGTTTCAAGTCGACTTTCGGCTGTCCGTCCTGCGAAATTGGGCTAGTTACTGGGCCCTATGCCCCAGCAGGCGTTTCTGAAGGGGATCGGGGCTTATTGGAGCGCCCTAGGTCAACCCGGTACCCCACCCGAGTTCGGTGAGTCGCGAATCGATGCGTTCGTCGACCTGCTGCATTTGACGTCGTCCGCCGAGCACGGCTTCCGTCTCGTCGAAGGGCTCGACGCACCGTACGCCGGCATCGCCGTCGGTGATCAAAGCCGCCCGTGGCGACTGCACTGGGCGATCCAGGTCGGTGAGCTCGAGCCTTTCGGGACGCCGGGTCTGGGTGATGTCATCTTCCTCGCCGATACGATCGCGGATCCGGAAGGGCGACACCGCGTCTACACGGTCAAGGATGGCCTCCGCGGCGACCTCGAGTTTTCTGACCTTGCCGGTGTGCTCAACTGGATGGCCGCTCAGGTCCGGCACGCCCGGGGCGAGTACGACGATGCGCAGTTACAAGAGATTCAGAGCAAGGCATCCGCGCTGCTCGACGACGCCTGGGAAGAAGGCCCAACATCCGGCTTGTACATTCTCGAAGAGCTGATCCACACCCCGCTTTTCGATGCGTGGGGAGCCATCTCCCGCGGGCAGTGGCCAGTCGTCGACCCTACCGATGATCCCGCACCGATCGATCGAGAAGACGGTTGGCAGCGGCGATTGTCGTTGTGGCTCACGCGGCGCTTCGTCGAAACGCGGCGCCTCGAATTGCCTGCAGACATCGCGGTTTCCGACATGGATGCGGTTCATCGAAATCTGGTTGAGCACTTGATCGACTTCGAGCAAGGACTCCATAGCGGCGAAGTTCCCGCGATCATCGAGCTTGCGGCCAATGGTGCCGACGAGAAGCTCGCTGCTCTTGCGCAGGATTGGATCGAACGCCACGACGCATGGCGCACCGCCGCGAACGTCCCGTCTCCCGAAGACGACGACTTCGAAGTCGAGCCGCCACCGTTTCAACACACCCCCTTCACGCGAAAGCTGATGCATGCGCTTTCCATTTCTCTGGACAACATGGTTAAAGACGGGGAAATCGAGCTCCATCCCGATCGCAAAGACGCACTGCTGATAGAGCTCGTCACGGCGGGCTCTGACGCCCGTTCGGTGAAACACATGCTCAAGAAGCTGACCGCGACGCTGGTCGATTCGGAGCACGTCGAGGAGATCTACCCGAGCGACGACAAGATTCAGGACCGGCTCAAAGAAGACTTGGGCGGATGATCCAGGGCGCCGGGACGCAGCTCTGGGCCGATGTTCGGTGGCGTGATCAGTGGCGCATCCAGTCACATTCGGAGCAGGCGGTCAGCCGACTCCTCGACCCGAGCGGAGCTGTCAGGCTACGAGGATCTTTGATCGAGTGCGAACGAGCGCTCGAGCGGCTCTGCCCCGCCGCCCAGGAGCTTGAGCACTTGGTCGTTCTGGTTCACGGACTCGGACGCACCCGATACTCGATGCGGCGTATTGACCGAGCGCTTACGGATGCCGGCGTGACCACGGCGCGGTTGGACTATCCGAGCACTCGCCGAACGATCCAAGAGCATGCGCAGGCCATGGCTACCCTGCTCGATCACGCCCCGACACCGACCAAGCTTTCGCTCGTCACACACAGTCTCGGCGGTTTGATCGTGCGAGAGCTCCTCGGAAGCCACGCATCTTGGCGGCCCTCCGTTCACAGGATCTTGATGTTGGCGCCGCCAAACCAGGGAGCCGCCCTCGCGCGCTCGCTAGATACAAGGGCACTGCGCGCGGTCATGGGGCCGTCGTTCAGACAGCTCGTCGAGGGGATCGCCACCAGCTTGCCCGTGCCCAATGAGCCGACCTCGATCTTCGCGGGGCAAATAGGCAACACCCAAACCGATGGGCTCGTCGCCATCGAGGAGACCAAGCTCGAGGGAATGGCCGAGCACCACGTTGTCCCGTCTATTCACACCTTTGTCATGAATCACCCGGCCGTGATCGCTCGCGCGGTTTCGCTCCTAGGGGCCACCCCAGATCGCGGCTGAAGCACGGAGAAGGCTCGCGCTCTCCTGGTGGGTTGCACCTTCTCGATCTCGGTCGAGCAAAAACGGCCCATCGAGGTCGACGTATTCGGCATGCGGAGCGAGCAGAAGCGCCGGCGCCACCGCAAGCGAGGTGCTGACCATGCACCCAACCATCGTCCCGAGACCACGCGATTGCGCCTCGCGCAGGGTTGCAAACGCCTCGGTGAGGCCTCCCGTCTTGTCGAGCTTGATGTTGATGATGTCGTATCGCCCCTCGACCTTGGAAAAGGAGCGCCGGTCGTGGAAGGTCTCGTCTGCGCAGAGCTGAACGACACCGCGCATCGCCGACAGGGCCTCGTCCTTTCCTGCGGGAAGCGGCTGTTCCAGAGCAGCTACGCCCATCGCTGCGAGCTCGGGAAGCCATGTCGCGAGTTGTTTCTCGGTCCAAGATTCATTGGCATCGACTACCAGCGCGGACCGGGGTGCTGCCTCGTGTACCGCAACGATCCGTTCGAGGTCTGGGCCTCCGTCGACCTTGATCTTCAGCGTCGCGGCATGCGCGAGTTCGGCGGCCGCTTTGCCCATCGCATCTGTCGAGTCGACGCTTACGGTTCGCATCGTCTGAGCGACAGGGGGCTCCGTGGAGTTGCCGATCAGCTCCCATACCGCCCGGCCGGTGAGTTTCGCTTCGAGGTCCCAAAGCGCGCAGTCGACTGCGTTTCGGGCCGCACCGGGCGGTACGGTCGCATGGATTGCCTCGCGGGTGGGCGGTTGGGTGAGACCTTCGAAGACTGACTCGATCGATTTCTGCACCGACGGTGCGGACTCGCCGTAGCGTCCGTAGGGCACACATTCGCTCCGACCGATGTGGCCGTCGACCTCGACCTCGAGGACGACGACCTCTGCCTTGGTCCGCGCGCCGCGCGCGATTCGAAAGCCGCCCCTGATGGGCCACGACTCCGCTCGAACCAGCACCCGCACGGCCTGCTACTCGACGCCCGTGGCTTCCTTGATCGCTTTCGGACTGAGCGTCTTGCAGATGAAGGTGTGCACGTCCCACATATCGCGAGGGCGTTGCCCGGCCTCTTGCAGCAGCTCCATCGTCTTTTGTGCCGCCTTTACGAACTGCTCGTAGGTCGTCGCGTTTGGCGTAGTGTCGTATTTCGGATCGATGTCCAAGATCAGCGCCTGCTTCTTCAGGAACGTCGGCTTAACGAACAAATGATCTTCCGGATACACCAGCGCTTGAAGCAAAGTCGCCAGCGGCCACGTCGGCCCTCCCTCAACATCTAGCGCAGCCACGAACGAGTCGAACCGAATCGGATAGGGCCGGTCGCCATAAAGGAGCTCCCGGAGCGACTGGGCGAACCCGATGCGCGTTTCGGCCGGCATGTTCTTGAAGCGCGTCGCCTCGGCTTTTTGAACGGTGCTCTTGGTGCCAACCATGAACTCGTAGGCTAGCTGGTGGAGCTCGTCGATGAGGTCCCCGTCGATCAGCTTGTTGAGGTGCTTCCGGGTCAGCTGCTCTTCGGCGCGTTCGAGAGCGGCGTCCTTGAGCTTTTCGGCAGATTTCGTGCCCGCTTCGCCGCGTTCGGCTTTGATGTAGGACTCGTCCTCGAAACCGACAGGGTAGAGCTTCATGAAATAGGCGACCTGTTGCTCGAAGCTGATGTCCGGCTTCTTCGGGGGCGCCTTCGACTTCCGTCCCGACCCCGGCGCTGGAACCTGGTTTCGACGTGCAAGTCGGTCGATTCGCACTGCCTCATTCGGCTGAACTTCGCAGAGTTCCATCTTGTACCAGTAGTCCGGCCGGAAGCTCCGCTCTGCGCCGTCTTCGAACAGGAACGTGCGCTTGTCCGGGATCTCCACGAGCAACACGGAGCGCCCCCAGTCTTTTCGGGAAGAATGCTCGAATACACGCGGTGGAACGGAAGGGGTGGTCTCTGCCATCGGTTGGACTTCCTACAAAAATCGAGGAGCGGATGTAACACGGACCTGCCATGCTTGCATCTCTTCGGCCAGGAGGGTCGGTGACTCTGCCACCAAATGGCTGTTTTCGTTAGGGTTTAGCTCCGATGCTTCCATCGCTCCAAGTCCGCGAGAGTTGGTTGCTGATCATCGCGGCGATCTGGCTCTCGGGGCTCGGCTGCGAGCGCGCCGCCGAACCCGATTCCGTTTCAGTGATCCCGCATGATGCCGTGCTCGAGGGTGACCCAAAGCTTCCCGGCGTGGCACGCGTCGACGAAGACCTTCAGCGAAAGCTCAACGGAACGCTCGAGTCGCAGAAGGGCGACTACGTCCCTCGAACCCACCATCTCGAAAAGGACGGATCTCCCCGCTTCACCAACCGGCTCATTTTGGAGTCGAGCCCCTATCTGCTCCAGCACGCGCACAACCCGGTCAATTGGTATCCCTGGTCCGAAGAGGCCTTCGAGCGTGCCAAGCGCGAGAACAAGCCGGTGTTTCTTTCCATCGGATACTCGACCTGTCACTGGTGCCACGTGATGGAGCGAGAGTCGTTCGAAGACGAAGACATCGCCGCGTTCTTGAACCGGCACTTCATCGCGATCAAAGTCGACCGCGAAGAGCGGCCGGACATCGACAGCGTGTACATGACCGCGGTCCAGCTTCTCACCGGCCGCGGCGGCTGGCCGATGACGGTCATCATGACACCCGACAAGGATCCCTTTTTTGGCGGAACCTACTTTCCCCCACGCAAGGGAATACGAGGCAGCCGTGCCGGCCTGATCGACATCCTGACCGAAATGGTACGCCTTTACGAGCAGGAGCCGACCCGCGCGGTCCAACAAGCGCAAGAGCTCAGCCAGCGGGTGGCCCAAGTCACCACCACATTTCGCGGTGCGGGCGTGCCGAGCGACCGGTTGATCGCGGGAGCCGCCCAACGACTCGCCTCCGCATTTGATCCCGTCGACGGTGGTTTCGGTAGGGCACCGAAGTTTCCGCAGCCGGCCCGTCTCGCCATCTTGCTCCGTTACGCACGCCGGACGCAAGACCCGGGTGCTCTTCACATCGTCACCACCACGCTCGATAAGATGGCCGCCGGGGGGATGTACGATCATCTGGGCGGCGGATTCCATCGATATTCGACTGACGGTCAATGGTTGGTCCCACACTTCGAGAAGATGCTGTACGACAATGCGCAGCTTGCGTCGTTGTATGTCGATGCATGGCAGCTCACCGGCAATCCCGAGTACCGGCGTGTTGCTCGTGACATTCTCGACTACGTTGCCGCAGAGATGACGTCCCCTGACGGCGGCTTCTACTCAGCGACAGATGCAGATAGCCCCACGCCCAGTGGGCACGATGAGGAGGGGTGGTTTTTCACGTGGACCTCCGATGAGCTTGAGCAGCTCCTTGGAAAGGAGCGAGCCGCGATCGTCGGTGCAGTCTATGGCGTAACGCCCGGGGGGAATTTCGAGGGACGAAACATCCTTCATCGCAAGCAAACGAACCGCGAGGTGGCCTCGCGCCACGAGATCACTCCGAATCGCGTCGCCGAGGTCTTGCTCGAAGCCCGTCCCGTGCTGTACGAGGCGCGCGCCTCCCGACCGCCACCCATCCGAGACGAGAAGGTCATCGCAGCGTGGAATGGACTGATGATCTCGGCCTTTGCTCGCGGGGCATGGGCGTTCGATGAGCCCCGGTATGCGGCCCTCGGTGCGAACGCGGCTCGGTTCGTGTGGACCGAGATGCGCGATGGCGACGGCGCACTGTTGCGCACCTACAAGGGCGGGCAAAAATCATCGACAGCGTTCCTCGATGACTATGCATTCATGGTCGCGGCCTGCCTCGATCTCTACCAAGCCACGGGAGACGAAGCTTGGCTCGAGCACGCGCTCGAGCTACAAAAGACACAGGACGCTCGCTACGCCGATGACCAGGAGGGCGGCTACTTCATGACCGCCAATGAGAGTGAAGCGCTCTTGGTGCGGGAGAAGCCGGCAAACGACGGCGCAGTCCCCTCCGGCAACTCGGTCGCTGCCCTCAACCTTCTACGCCTATACGACTTCACCGACGAAGCCCAATGGCGAGAGCAGGCCGAGGCCCTTTTCACTGCACTGGCTGGTCGCGTCCAGCGCGCGCCGAGCGGATACCCCGAGCTCCTCGTCGCGCTCGACTATTACTACGACGTTCCGTTCGAAATTGCGGTCGTCGCCGAGACGCACCTGGAAGATACGACCGCTTTGGCGAAGCGACTTCGCGAAACTTTCGTGCCAAACAAAGTGTTTTGTGTGCTGACCGATGCTACCGCCAGCGTGCAGCAACGCGTCGTGCCGTGGCTCGAAGGGAAGCGCGCGCTCAAAGGTAAGCCCACGGCCTATGTCTGTGAGCGCGGCCGTTGCGACCTGCCTACTTCCAGTCCGACCGTGTTCCAGCGGCAGATCGGCAAGCGACGCCCCTACCCGAGCTACGCGGAGACTGCCCCACCCCGCCTGCCGGTCAGCACGGGGCGTACGAACTGATGGTCGCGGTAGCGCCAAGACGGCAATGGGTCCTCGCAAGCCACAACGCAGGAAAGGTCCGCGAGCTGATGGCCTTGTTCGAGAACTCGCCGGTTCGGCTTCGCCCAGCGAGCGCGTTCGACCTTCCCGAACCGGAGGAAAGTGGGCCCACGTTCGAGGCGAACGCTGCGCTCAAGGCGTCGGCCGCGATGAATGCGACGGGCATGATCGCCCTTGCCGACGATTCGGGCGTGGAGGCGCACGCGTTGAATGGCGAGCCGGGCATCCACACCGCCCGATGGGCCGGGCCTGACAAGGACTTCGCGTTCGCTCGCGAGCGGCTTCGAGATCGGCTCACCGAGCTCGGTCCGGGAGCGGATCGCCGCGCGACCTACGTGTGCGTACTCTGCGTCGCCCGGCCCGGCGCGAGCTGCGACACGTTTCGCGGCGAGACGCGTGGATTTCTCGTGTGGCCCCCGAGCGGTGACCTGGGCCACGGTTTCGAGCCGATGTTCCTGCCTGATGGATACGCGGTCACGTACGGCGAAATGACGCCCGAACGCCGCTTGCGGGTCAACGCACGCGCTCAGGCCATGCGCAAGCTTGCAGCCGCGTCGTTTCTCATCGGCGACACTTGACGTCGGAGTACGGGCACACGAATCGCACATGGAGGTGGTCGTCGTGGTTTCGGAAGTGCCGTATGACGCCCACCGGCTCGTGCTTTCCACGCGGATACTGAATCCAACGGTTCAGCTGGGCCTTGGGTACGCCTCGTCGCCTGGCGTAGCGGTAGAGCCTCGCCTGGAGCCGGTAGTCGATGAAGATCATCTCGGCTTGATCGTTCTTCAGCCAATGCTCGAGAAGAGCCCACTGGCGGGCAACGTCGAGCTCCGAAGCTCTGACGTCTTCAAATGGGCAGCCGCTTCGCGGGCATTTGTCTTGATAGTAACCGATGTCGGCGTCGCGGCCGTTCTGATGGCTCTTGTGGTCGCGAATCCTTCCGCCGTTGCGGTCGCTGATGTCGTGTATGCGAATCACTTTGCGGGTCTTGAACTTCGCATCGACCGCGTCGAAGGCATCGACGATCCACCGCGTCGTCTCTTCGGTGCCGTACGCTCGATCCTTCGAGCGAATCGCGTAGCCTCGGTGCGGCGGTAAGGGCACGCCGTTGTGGAGCCGGCCGTCATTCGTAGGTCCGATCGCTTCCGAAGGGCTGACGGGGATGCGGGTATAGATTCGGATATCGGTTCCAGGTCTTGCGCGACCCTGTCTCACGCTGGAGTTCCAGCGCGCCAGGTCGCGATGGTTGACCCCGTAGCGCTCGGCAACGGCGAGGAGGGTGTCTCCGCGTTCCAAGGTCAACGTCACCTCCGGCCGAGGCTCGCCTATGTCGATGGTCTGCCCCGGGTAGATCCGGTCCGGGTTCAGACCGGGATTCATTTGGAGAAGCTCGGCAATGCTCGTATCGAAACGGAGGGCGATGCCCGTGAGCGTGTCGCCCAGCTTCACTCGATAGGTGCGACCCTTACTTGTTTCCTTCTCTCTCTCCAGCGTCGTCGCGACAGCGATCGACGCTTCACGTGCGGCGATGGGGGCAGAGTGCTTTTCGCGCATCGTCGATGGAGAGGTGCCGTAGTCGAAGGGCGGCGTCCAATCGATCCCATCGTTCGTTGACGAAGTCTCTTCTGGCTCGACGACTAGTTCTTGGCCCGCACGGATCAGATCGCTTCTGAGACCGTTCCAGTCCTTGATCTGGTCGACCGATACGCCGGCACGCTCGGCGATCAGACTCAACACGTCACCCGGCTGCACGACCACGATTGGGGCATCGGCCACTGCGTGAATCGGCGCCAGCACGACGGCACACCACAGGGCGATAGCGGTCGGGCGCAGCATGTTGATCTCGTGTACCGAAGTTCCGTCCTGCAGCCAAGAAATGAGTCGAAACCCGCGAATGTGGCGGGGCCCACAAACCTTGGTAGGTTGATCAGGTGACGCAGCGCTCATGGTTCTTCGATCGGCCCGAGATCGCAGCATTGTTATTCTTGACGGCTTGCCAGCCTCCTTCTTCAAATACCGCCCAAGAGGCTGAGCTTGCGCCCCCTCGATATCAGGTGTCGTGTGCCGAGTCCGAGGAGTGTCACGAGTCGGTTGCACTACTGGTCGGGTTATCAGGCCTTCGTGAGCCGACTCGGTGCACGGCAGCGCTCATAGGTTCGACGACGGCGGTGACCGCAGGGCACTGTGTTGCCCGGGAGCTCGCTGATGGCGGCGCGTGCCACGACGTGTGGCTCGGCTTCGCCGAGACCCCAAACCAAAAAAGCGAGTGGCTAGGCTGTTCGAAAGTCAGCGCGGTCTCGAGTCAGGCCGAGACCCTGCTCGCGCCAGACTATGCCGTGCTGCAGTTGCGGACTGTAACCGCACGCCCTGCGCTTCCACTCGGACGCGGCGCCCTCAGCACCGGCGACATCGTCGAGATGGTGTCGGTGACACCCGACCGCTTTTACGATGATGTGCACGAGGTTCGAACGCGTCGCTGCGTCGTCGATGGTGGCGACCCGAGCTCGCCTTGGAGCCCGATCGCACCGCCTACGGTTCGCGTCCTTTCGTCGTGCCCGATTCACGAGGGTAACTCCGGCGCACCCGTGCTCGACCGACAGGGCCGGCTGCGAGGTCTCGTTCATGCCGGAGGTCCGCCATTCTTTGCCTTTGGGCTTATGACCGAATCGGGCCGGATCCCTGACGAGGTCGCGGTCGATTAACGTCGATCAGCGAAGCCAGTCGAGCGCGAGCACTCCCACTACAGTCGCGATGCCGATCATCAGCACCAGCAGGCTCGCCGGCAGTGGCGGTGCTGTCGGGGTCGTGCGGTTCTTCTTCGTTCGCGGGATCCGAATCCCCGAACGTTGGTCGGCGCGTTGGGGAGCCTCCGGTGAATTGGTTTCGTCCGTCGTTCGGGCGATATCCATGAGTCGTTGCTTTCGGAGCTCCCCGTCCGGGAACAGCTCAGCCATCCAGTCGGCGAGCTCTGCGGGCCCGACCAGCTCCTCCTGCTTGGCGAGAAATCGCCGCAAAGCCGTGCCCATCTGACGCGCGGTCGGCCATCGTTCGTCGGGATTGCGCTGAAGGGCGCGCAAGACGATCGAGTCGAGCTCGGGCGGAACTTCCTTGCGATAGTCCGAAGGCGGACGAATCTCGCTCGAAAGCACCGCGTACATAGTGTTGACGTCGGTGTCCCGAAGAAACAGGCGCCGAAGCGTCAGCAGCTCCCACAGCACGGCCCCGAGCGCCCAAACGTCCACTCGTCGATCGACCACCGCCGCGGTCATCTGCTCGGGCGCCATGTAAGGAAACGTCCCTTTGACCTGCCCCGCCGAAGTGTGATGGACTCGCTGCCGCGCGTGGGCGATCCCGAAGTCCACGACCTGCACCAGGCCGTCATAGGTGACGAACAGATTTTCGGCCGAGACATCGCGGTGCACCACGCGCAGCAACTCTCCGTTCGAGTCCTTCAGCTCGTGTGCCGCATGAAGGCCCTCGCACGCGCCTGCGATCACCCGAGCCATCCGCGCGGGGAGAAGCGCAGAGCTCCGTTGGTCCGCGTTGGCCATGACCCTACGCTGCACGCGAGAGAGAGGTTCACCGACTAGGTACTCCATCGCAATGTAGTACTCGCCGTCGGCTTCGCCGAAGTCGAACACGCTGCAGACGTTGGCGTGTGTAACACGCGATGCGATCCGTGCCTCGTCGAGGAACATCTCAACGTAGTCCTTTTCCGTCGCAAGATGCGAATGGATGCGCTTGAGCGCGATCAACTTCTGGAAGCCAGGCGCCCCCTCGGCTCGGGCCAAGTAGACGTTTGCCATCCCTCCCGAGGCGAGCTCGAAACGAAGCTCGTAGCGACCGATGCGCTTGGGCGAAGCCGGCTTCGGCCGGGTGGAAAACGCAGACGGGTCTGGTGGACCGCTGGTGCTAGGGAATTCCATCGTCTCGTGGCCGTTAGAACAAAATATTCTATTTACACTTGAACCTCCAATCGATCTGCGCCAGAAGACAGTGTTCGTTTGACAGTTCCGTGCAAACACCCTATCTATTAGGCTAGCTCGGGGTATTGCCTAATGAAGTTAGGAGAAACATACGCTCTCGATGGAATCGACCGGCAGGTCTTGGACGAGCTGCAACGCGACTCCAAGCGCTCGTTGAAAGAGATCGGCCAGCAGGTCGGTCTCAGCGCGCCGTCGGTAATGGAACGTGTTCGCAAGCTCGAGAGTGCCGGAATCATTCGGGGTTACCATGCGCTACTCGACGCGCGGAAGGTCGGCCTCGACATCTCTGCCTTCATCGGCGTATCGATCGTCAGCCCGACGCAGTTGAGGGCTTTCGAGGAGTGGGTGGACTCGGTGCCTCAGGTGATGGAGTGCCATCACGTCACGGGTGGCCATACCCTCCTGCTCAAGGTAAAAACGCAGAATACCGAGGACTTGGAGGGACTGATCAGTCGCATCCGGTCTATGGACGGGGTTGCGAGCACCGAAACCATGGTGGTGCTTTCGACCCGCACGGAGAGGGTTGAAATCGCTCTCCCGGCCGGTGAGCCCGCCGGCGAACCCAAGCGCCGCAAGCGCAATCGCCGAAAAGGCGACAACCCCGAAACCCGCCAAGCCTCTTAACCCCCAACAAAAGGGGGCAGTCCCCTTAAGTCAGGGGTTAACCGCAAACCTCAGAGATCGCGCGAAGATGAAGTACGGACTTCCCGAAAAACACGGCCTCTACGATCCTGCCAACGAGAAGGACGCATGCGGCGTCGGCTTCGTCGCACAGATCAAGGGGCTAGCTTCCCATCAGATCGTGAAGGATGCGGACCGGATCCTGCGCAACATGGACCACCGTGGTGCGCGTGGCTCGGAGAAGAACACGGGCGACGGGGCCGGCATCTTGACGGCGATCCCGGACAAGCTCTTTCGGCGAGTCGCTCGAGAAGAACTGGGTGTCGAGTTGCCGGCTCGTGGCCAGTACGGCGTTGGTAACGTCTTTTTGCCGACCGATGACCGCGAGCGCGCTCATTGCAAAGAAACGTTCGAGAAAGTCGTCGCCCAACAGGGACAGGAACTTCTCGGCTGGCGGGTCGTGCCAACCGAGCCGGAAAAAGCTAACCTCGGGCCTACCGCGCTTCAGAGCATGCCGCGCATCGAGCAGCTGTTCATCGCTGCGAACAAGAGCGCCGGTGCAGTGGACCAGCAGGCGTTTGAAAGGCAGCTCTACGTCATTCGCAAGCATGCCGCGAGTCAACTGCGGGTGGATCAGAGCCTCGAGCAGCGTTCCATGCTCTACGCGTGCTCGCTTTCGAGCAAGACCATCATTTACAAGGGCATGCTCACGTGTGATCAAGTCTTGCCCTTCTACCCAGACCTGACCGATCCGGACTACGAGACACACCTCGCGATGGTGCACTCGCGCTTTTCGACGAACACGTTCCCCTCCTGGGACCGTGCACAGCCGTTGCGCTGCCTGAGCCACAACGGCGAAATCAACACCTTACGCGGCAACAAGAACTTCATGCTGGCGCGCCAAGGGGTCGTCCAAAGCGAGCTCTTCGGTGACGACTTGCGCAAGCTCTTCCCAGTCGCGGAGCCCGATTGCTCCGACTCTGGAACCTTCGACAACGTGCTCGAGTTTTTGTACATGGGCGGGCGCACCATGCCCGAAGCCGCGGTCATGATGATTCCCGAGGCCTGGCAAAAGGACGAGCACATGTCGCAGGAGAAGCGCGACTTCTATGAGTTCCAGTCGTGTTTAATGGAGCCTTGGGATGGTCCTGCATCGATCGCGTTTACCGATGGCACGTACATCGGCGCGGTGCTCGACCGCAATGGGCTCCGCCCGAGCCGCTACTACCTGACCCACGACGACAAGGTGATCATGGCGTCGGAGGTTGGCGTGCTTCCAGTGCCGCCAGAAATGGTGAAGCACAAAGGGCGACTGAAGCCGGGACGCATGTTCCTGATCGACTTCGAGCAGGGACGCATGATCCCGGACCACGAGCTCAAGCAAGATATCGCTGCACGTCGACCGTACGGCAAGTGGCTCGAGGAGCAGCGGCTCCGCCTGAGCGAGTTGAAGCGACCTGGTAACGCGCACGGGTTCGACCCCGAGACGCTGATGCCGCGCCTGCGGGCGTTTGGGTATACGACCGAAACCCTGCAGTTCATGTTGGGGCCGATGATTCACGAAAAGCGCGACCCCGTCGGCTCCATGGGGAATGACGCTGCGCTTGCGGTGTTGAGCGACCAGCCTCGGCTTCTCTACGACTACTTCAAGCAACTCTTTGCCCAGGTGACCAACCCGCCGATCGACTCGATTCGCGAGGAGGTCATCATGGCGCTCGAGTGCTACGTTGGCCCCGAGCGCAATCTGCTCGACACCACCCCAGAGCACGCGCACCGGCTTCGCATTCCCCACCCGATTCTGACCAACGAGGCAGTATCTGCGCTCAAGGCCATGGATGTCCGCGGTTGGCGGAGCAGAGTCATCGATATCACGTGGCCGCGCTCAGAAGGGCTAGAGGGTCTTCGGCCGGCACTTCAGCGCATACAACGTGAGGCCGAAGAGGCGATCGACGACGGCTACAGCATCGTCGTGCTGACGGACCGCGCGATCGGAAAAGATCGCATTCCGGTGAGCGCGCTGCTCGCATGCGGAGCGGTGCACCATCACTTGGTGCGCGCGGAGAAGCGCACCCGCGTGGGTCTCATCGTCGAGACCGGTGAGGCGCGGGAGGTGCATCACCACTGTTGCTTGGTCGGTTACGGTGCTGACGGGATCAATCCCTATGCAGCGTTCGAGGCTTTGTGGCAGGAGCGCCGCCGCAACGCCCTAGATTCGGAGACATTCCCAAACGACGCCAGCATCGTGAAGGGTTATCGAAAAGCCGTCGCGAAAGGGATGCTCAAGGTGTTCGCCAAGATGGGCATCTCGACGTTGCAATCGTACAAAGGTGCACAGATCTTCGAGGCTGTCGGTTTGAACTCTGCCGTGGTGGACATGTGCTTTGCCGGAACCGCAAGCCGCATTGAAGGCGTGGGTTTCAACGTGCTCGCGCAAGAGCTCGTCGACCGGCATGCGCTCGGATATCCGGAAGAGGACGAGATCCAGCTTCCAATCCTGCCCAACGATGGGCAGTTCCATTGGCGTGCCAACGGTGAGCGGCACATGTGGGACCCAGAGGCCATCGCCACCTTGCAGGTCGCCGCCCGAGGTAACGACGGAGAGGCCTACAAAGAGTTCGCGAAACACGCCAACCAAAGTGCGCTCGCACAGTGCACGTTGCGTGGCTTGCTTCAGTTCAAGAGGGGCAATCGCATCCCGCTCGAAGAGGTCGAGCCCGCGAGCGAGATCGTGAAGCGCTTTGCCACCGGTGCGATGAGCTTTGGCTCGATTTCGATGGAAGCGCACTCGACGCTCGCCGTCGCGATGAACCAGCTCGGCGGCAAGTCGAACACCGGTGAGGGGGGTGAAGACCCGGAGCGCTATCTCCCGCTTTCAGACGGCTCGGTGAACCCGAAGCGCTCCGCGATCAAGCAGGTCGCCTCAGGCCGTTTTGGCGTGACCATCAACTACCTCACCAATGCAGACGAGCTCCAGATCAAGATGGCGCAAGGAGCGAAGCCCGGCGAAGGTGGCGAGCTGCCCGGGCGCAAGGTCGACGAGAAGATCGCTGCCGTTCGCCATTCGACACCGGGGGTCGGTCTGATCAGCCCACCGCCACACCACGACATCTATTCGATTGAGGATCTGGCGCAGCTCATACATGACCTCAAGAACAGCAATCCGGCGGCACGGATAAGCGTGAAGCTGGTGAGCGAGGTCGGTGTCGGAACCATTGCTGCTGGAGTGTCCAAAGCGCATGCCGACCACATTCTCATCAGTGGACACGATGGCGGGACCGGTGCCTCGCCGCTGACTTCGATCAAGCATGCGGGTCTTCCTTGGGAGCTCGGCATTGCAGAAACCCATCAAACCTGTGTGCTCAACGATTTGAGAAGCCGCTTTGTCCTGCAGGCTGACGGGCAGATGAAGACCGGCCGCGACGTGGTGATCGCTGCGCTCTTGGGGGCCGAGGAAATGGGCTTCAGCACGGCGCCGCTGATCGCGCTTGGCTGCATCATGATGCGGAAGTGTCATCTCAACACGTGTCCGGTCGGAATCGCGACGCAAGATGAAGAGCTCCGAAAGAAGTTCGCTGGGCAGCCAGAGCACGTCATCAATTACTTATTCATGGTTGCCGAGGAGGCTCGAGAGCTCATGGCGCGCCTCGGATTCCGCACCATCGACGAGATGATTGGGCGCGTGGACATGCTCGAGACGGCAGATGCCATCACGCATTGGAAGGCCCGTGGGATCAACCTCACGCCGATTCTCACGCCGGCGACGAAGCCGCACGATGCCGTTCAGGTGCGCTGCACCCAAGCGCAAGATCACGGGCTCGAGCGGGCACTCGACAATCAGTTGATCCAGGCGGCAAGACCGGCCATCGATCGCGGCGAGAAGGTGCGCGCCGAGTTCCCGATCAAGAACACCAATCGTGTGGTCGGCACGATGCTCAGCCATGAAATCGCCAAAGCATGGGGCGAGGAGCTGCTGTCAGACGAGACCATTCACTTCAAGTTTGTCGGTTCTGCGGGCCAGAGCTTTGGGGCCTGGCTTGCGAAAGGCGTCACCTTAGAGCTCGAGGGCGACGCGAACGACTACGTTGGGAAGGGGCTTTCGGGCGGAAGACTGATCGCGTATCCCTCGAAGGCCGCAACCTTCATTCCGGCCGAGAACATGATCGTCGGCAACGTCGTCCTGTACGGCGCCGTAAAAGGGAAAGCGTTCTTCCGCGGTCGCGCGGCCGAGCGATTCTGCGTTCGGAACTCCGGCGCCTGGACGGTCATCGAAGGTGTGGGCGACCATGCATGCGAATACATGACCGGAGGGCGGGCCGTCATCCTCGGTCGCACGGGGCGCAATTTCGCCGCCGGTATGAGTGGCGGTATCGCCTATGTACTCGACACCGAGGGCGATTTCCCGAGTCGCTGCAACCAGGACATGGTCGACCTCGATCCTTTGGAGGATCCCGCGGAAATCGCCGAGGTTCGAAAGCTCATCGAAGAGCACCTTCAGTACACGGGCTCGAAGACGGCCGAGCGCGTGCTTGCAAAATGGGACTCCATGTTGAGCGACTTCGTGAAGGTCATGCCGGTCGACTACAAGCGCGTGCTCCGCGAGCGTGCCGAGTTTGGCCATGCCGCAACTTTCGTGGAGGGCGACGTCGGTCGGCGAACCTCCCGACCCCCGGATCTCGACGAGAGAGATGTCGCGGAGTGATGGAACCGAATCACGATGGGTAAGCCAACCGGTTTCAAAGAATTTCCGCGGCAAGCGGTGCCATACGTCAACCCTCTCAAGAGGCTCAAGACTTGGGATGAGTTTTTGGTCGAGGTGCCCGAGGACCATCTGCGCGAGCAGGGAGCCCGGTGCATGGATTGTGGGGTGCCTTTTTGCCAATCGGCGACGGGGTGTCCGATCGACAATCTGATCCCGGAATGGAACGACCTCGTCTATCGTGGGCGATGGCGCGAAGCGCTCGACCGGCTACACAAGACCAATAATTTTCCCGAGTTCACCGGCCGCACTTGCCCTGCCCCATGCGAAGGCGCGTGCGTGCTCGCGATCATCGAGCCAGCCGTCACGATCAAGAACATCGAGAACGCCATCGTAGACCGAGGCTTTGCGGAAGGATGGATCAAGCCAGAGCCACCCGGAGAGCGCACCGACAAGAAAGTCGCCGTCATTGGGAGTGGTCCTGCCGGGCTCGCTTGCGCGCAGCAGTTGAATCGTGCGGGTCACACGGTGACGGTGTACGAGCGCGATGACCGCATCGGGGGTCTCTTGATGTACGGCATCCCCAACATGAAGCTCGACAAAGCGGTCGTCGATCGTCGGGTCGGTATCATGCGAGAGGAAGGCATTCAGTTCGTGACAAACGCGCACGTTGGCGTCAACACCGACGTGCGAGAGCTTCACGATGAAAACGACGCGCTCGTGCTGGCGTGCGGCGCAACGAGGCCGCGGGACCTGCCGATTCCGGGCCGCGAGCTCAATGGCATCCACTTTGCGATGGAATTCTTGCTCAAGAACACGAAGAGCTTGTTGGATAGCAAGCATGAGGACGGCGATTACATCGACGCCAAGGATAAGAAGGTCATCGTGATCGGCGGCGGCGACACGGGCACCGATTGCATAGGCACCTCGATGCGGCATGGCTGCGCCTCTCTCGTGAATTTCGAGCTTCTGCCGCAGCCGCCCGATGAGCGCGCGCCAGACAATCCCTGGCCGGAGTGGCCGGTGATTTTCCGCGTCGACTACGGACACCAAGAGGTGGCCGCGAAGTTTGGAAAGGACCCGCGTGAGTATCGGGTCCTGAGCAAGAGGTTCCTCGACGACGGCCAGGGCAACGTGGCCGGTATCGAGACGGTACGTGTAGAGTGGACCAAGGACGATGCCGACAAATGGCAAATGACGGAAGTCCCCGGTTCGGAACAAACGTTCGAAGCAGACCTCGTCTTGTTGGCGATGGGCTTTCTCGGCCCTGAGGATACTTTGGCCGAGAGGCTCGGCCTCGAGCGCGACCCGCGCAGCAACTTCCAAGCAGAGTACGGCCGCTACGCCACCAACGTGGATGGGGTGTTTGCGGCTGGCGATTGCCGCCGGGGTCAATCCCTGGTCGTCTGGGGGATCGGCGAGGGACGCGGTGCGGCTCGCGCCGTCGACATCTATCTCATGGGCCACTCCGACCTTCCCGCTCCCGATTAACCCCAAGAAAAAGGGGACAGTCCCCTTTTTCCATGGTTCTGTTGCTAGTGGACAAATCCACTAATGGTGTGTCATGCTAGTGACCAGGCGCCCTGGGGGGGCGTCTCTTGTGCTTGGCATTTGGAGGGGGGCGGCTTTCACGGCTCTCGTGTCGGGGTGGCTCGGCAAAGCACGCTCGCCGGTGTTCTTGTTTTTTCTTGTCCTTGGCGATTCGCCGTTACCAACGACCATAGCCGTACAACTAGCTTGCGATACGCCGAGCGGGCTCGACTCGCTCGGCGCTTCTAATTTTGGTCAGGGAAACAGAAGGGAGGGTGCCGCTGGCGCAGGGGCGGAGTCGAGCCTCCATGCACCGAGGACCGCGATCGCTGGCAGCAGTGCAGCATAGCCAAGAGTGATGAGCGTCGACTTGTGTGATGACGAAGAGTTCGACGTGAACAGGACTCCGTCATCTCGGTTCATGCCGACCCATCCGATCGGAGAGCCCGCATCCGGCAACAGAATCCGCACGATCGTCGAGACTACCGTCGATCCCCTTTCATTGATGACACGGTCGAGCATGGAGTGCATCTCCCGCGTGAGCTGCGGGGATACGAACAGCATTCCGTTCCCGATCGGCGAAAGCTCGTCGAAGGCCGCCTCGAAATCAGCCGTCGCCGTCAGGTCGGTCTGCTGCGAGAGGCACTTCGTGAGATAAGCGGGGCTGCTGACCAAGTACATGCGCTCCGTCGTGACATCCTTGATCAAGCTCGGCTCGTACGCGTGCCACGGCGGCGGAAGCCTGATCCCCGGGCGAATGATCACCCATTGTTTCGTTCGGTCTGCCCGGATGAAGGGGTTGAGCGCGGCCTTTTTCGCAATCGCGTCGATTAGATCTCCAAGCCCATCGATTTGGAACAAGAACTCCGTGAATGGAAACCAAAACGACTCCCCAGGGATGCGCATCACGTGCGCCTCGTCAACTTCCAAGATCAAACCCGCCGTCGTGTCGAGCCGCTCTACAATCTCACCAATGGTCATGTCCAGGTTGAACAGTGGCTCGGCAAGCAATGCATCGATGCGCGTAGGGGAGATTCCTATGCCGTGCTCACCAAGAGCACGAACGATGTCGACGAGCACCTTTAGATTGAGCTGTTGTTCCCAAACGAGATCGGCGCCTTCGGGCGCGACCGCTTTGAGTCCGAGCTCCGCAGGCTCATCTCCGAAAACCTCGAGAAGCCCCTTCCGAGGGCCTGTGTGATAGATGAAGCTTCGGTTGTGATAGAGCGGTTCCTTTTCGTATGAGCTCAGCCCAATCGCACGCAGATTGTCGAGACCAAGGGCCCTAACGAGATTCGTGGCACCGAGCCGGCGCGAGTCGCCTGACTGCCGCGATGACGTTAGGTCACGAAGGAGTGACATAAAAAATTCCGCCGCACGCTCCGCATCTCCATCGATGTCTACGTAGGCGTAGACGGTGCCACCGAGTTGAAGATTGGCGCTGACCGGGTCGAAGTGCGGGGACCTCTCGGGTGCCATTGGCACGGTGCTGCCACGGCTGCCGCATGCGACGAGTGCGCCCAACGAAAGCACGGCCAAAATCCGCTTCATGAAACCTCCTGCGGGCGGCACCTTACCATCTCTCGAAAACCAATCGATGGACGCCGGCTCGATATCGCTGTCCTTTTTTCTAGGTCTTGTATTCGATGAGCTTCGAGCGGTTGCCGGTGAGCTTGCCCCATTGGAAGCGGAGCCAACCGATTGCTTCGGGAAGCTTGGCTAGCATTAGGAAGAAGGCGAGTGTCCACGGTCGCGATTGGCCCTCGCTCCGCAAGCGCCGGGCGATCCGCGCTACGTTGAATGGGTAGGCGAGCAGTAACAGTAGCGAGAGGCCGCTCGTTGCAGGTGCAAACGCGACTGCGAGTACCGGGAGGAGCAGCCCCCACGCCACGGTCCGCCTCGATTCCCGCACCCACATTCGTTCGGGCGGGGCGCCATGCAAATCGGCTCCTTGGGCGTATGCATGACCCGATCGGATTGCGCGCTTCCACCACTGAGAGAACCGGCTCATCGCAACGTCGTGGAGCGCCATGTCGACGTCGAGACGACGGATTTTCCATCCGTGTTGCCGGAGGCGCACGCAGAGCTCGGGCTCCTCTCCTGCGATTAGGCCCGGCGTGAAGCCACCGACAGCCTGGAACGCCTGAATGCGCATCATCGCGATCCCGCCGCACGCATCGGCATCCCCAACCGGCGTATTCCATTCGACGTCGCAGAGGTAGTTGTAGACGCTCGCATCCGGGAACCGCTCCCTCAAGCGGCCAGCCGCTGCGGCGTACTCTGGGCTTGCGTCCAGGAATCCCGCCGCGTCCTCGATCCATCCATCGACGAGCTCGCAATCTCCATCGATCAGCTGCGCGTACTTCACGTCAGGCGCGATCTGCGACAGCCGCTCGACCCCCGCGTTCCGTGCGCGCGCCGCCGTGAAGGCGATCTTCGGATCGAGCTCGACGACGTGGGCACCGATCGATCGCGCGAACTCCACGCTTCCGTCCGAGGATCCAGAGTCGACGTAAACCACATGAGATACGTGCGGCCCAAGCGAGCGTAGGCATTGCTTCAGTCTGTCCCCCTCGTCCTTGCCGATGGCTACCGCAGCAACCGAAGGGAGGGCGGCTGCGCTCATATCTCGAACCCCTTCACGAAGGTGCTGTTACGGAGGAAGTCCCACCAGAAATAGGGTGGCTCCTGGTCCAACTTACGCTGGATGACACGCCGAACGCGGTAGGTCGTATAGCCGCCGAAAAAGGCCAGGTCTGCGAGCATTGCTTGAGTCTTGCCTCGATTTTTCAGGAAGAAGCGTCGCCGTGAGTCGAACCAGTAATCTGGGTATCGGCGCTTGTCTTTGCGATCGTCGGTAATCTCGGTTGCCTGCGCTTGGAGATGCGTGACGACACTGTCCGGAACGTAGTACGCGGGCCAGCCAGCTTGCCGCGCTCGAAAACAAAAATCCACCTCGTCGAAGTAGAGGAAATATCCTTCGTCGAGGAGCCCGACCTCATCTAGAACCTTCTTGCGAATCATCATGGCTGCCCCGGTGACCCAGTCCACGGGCATCGCCTCATCACCGAGGTCGTATAGGAGCTGTCGCTCACTCAGGAGGTTGGTGAGAATGCCGAGCTTGAAGCCCTCGACCAGTTCGCTCACGGGGGTTGGGAAACGAAAAGCAGACTGGGCCTGCCGACCTTCACCGTCCTCGACGCGAGCGCCGGCAATACCGACGTCTGTCCGGCTCTCCATGAACGCGAGCAGCGTGCTGATTGCACCTGGATGCACACAGGCGTCGGGGTTCAATAGCATCACGTAGTCCGGGGCGTCTTTCATAGAGAGATACGGCCGGATCCCAGCGTTATTGCCGTAGCTATATCCGCCGTTGCGTGGCAGGGGCATGAGCTGGCACCAGCCCCATCGATGCGCGTCGATCGCGTTGCCAATGATCCTCACCGAGTCATCCCCCGAATCGTTGTCCGTGACGACAACCTGAATGGCCCCTATTTGAGCCACTTCAGGTTCGACCGACTCGAGGCAGCGCACCGCCAACTCCGGCGTGCGGTAATTCAGGATGACGACCAGAACCTTCATCAAAGGCGCATTATCGGGAACGAATCGAAGTTCGGCAAAGAACCCCGATATAGCCCGGCTAGGTCACTCGACGCCCACGGAAGCAGCTTCAAGCGCTTCGCGCCGCAACAGACCGGCTGTTTTCCCACTACCGTCCTCGCGCCACCCAGGTGGCATGAAGAGATAACCAAGCCGTCCCCGCCACGTCTCGGCGTTGCACGAATCGCGAAGCATCGCTCCCCACTCGTGGAACGCGATCTTGACCGGGTTGTAGGTGTCGATGTTCTTCGTGAGGCCATAGTCGACCGGTTCGCCCTCCGGTTCGAAGCTGCCAAACATCTTGTCCCAGATGATGAAAATCCCAGCGTGGTTCCGGTCGAGGTAGAGCGCGTTTCTCCCGTGATGCACACGATGGTGCGACGGTGTGTTGAAGATTGTCTCGAACCACCCGAGCTTTCCGATGAGCTCGGTGTGCAGCCAGTACTGATACAGCAAGCTGATCGACTTTTGAATGAGGATCATCTCGATCGGAAAGCCGATTAGTGCAAGCGGAGCCCAAAAGAGCACACCGGTGAAAGGCGTCGTCCATGACTGACGAAGCGCCGTCGTGAGATTGTAGTGCGTGCTCGAATGGTGATTGACATGCGCCGCCCAAAGCATTCGCACGTCGTGATGGCTTCGATGAAACCAGTAGTAACAGAAGTCTTCGGCGACGAACAAAAGCGCAAAAGACCACCATGCGGGGTGAATGTCGAAGATCCGAAACTGATGGAGCCAAGCGAGAATCCCGATCGGGATCAGTGCCAAGACGATCTCGACCACCAAAAAGCCGACACCCATGGAGAGGCTTGCGAGCGAGTCTTTAAGCGTGTGACCCGCCAACCCTACTTTCCCGCTGTCCTCCCGCTGCTTCCGCCGGACCAGCCAGCTTTCGAGGCCAACCGTCACTAGGAAGAACGGGATGGCATAGTAGATCAACGCCATGCCTTTACATTTACCGCCAAGCCAGGGGGCGCTCAAGCGCAGTGAATGCGCCTCACTGCGGCGTTTGCTTCACTGCTTTCGCCGCTGCGTGTCGTTGCTCAGGACTTCTGCCCACGCGGCGAGCACCTGCGCCGCGTCCCGCATCGCGCTGTCCGAAGTACCGGCTTGCAACCGCGACAGGGCGTGCAGCTCCTCGGCGCGCATGTCTTGAATCACCGCCCGACCTCGATCGGTGAGCGCGATGAGCGGCGATCGCTTGTGCGCCGGATTTGGCTCACGTTGGACGAGCTTGCCTTCGAGCAGGACATCGACCTGTTGCTGGACGAGCTGCCGGGAAACCGACCTCGCGCGTGCAGCATCCGGCACCGACGTCGCGCCCTCCCGCAGCAGGAGCTCCAACTGCGCGCGCGTGCTGGGGGTGACATCGGCCCCGAAATGCAGGGTGTCGGTCCAATCCTTCAGAACTTGGAACAGGCGGCGGGTCTCCGCAAAGAGGGTCTCAGGCATGATGACAAGTATATTGTCAAAATAAATAATCAATTGTCAAATGACCCTGTCACCGAGGCCGGTCGAATTCCACGAGATCTGTCTTGACCGCTCCCATTTATGGGCTAGCTTCGGCGTCCCTTTGCGGGGGGCTACGGCTCCTCAAGGGGCTTTCACAAATCGGCGGGAAACAGGGGTGCCGGCCCGAGCTTGACCAGAATCCTGAGCAGGCTCAAATTGGCATGTGCTTCAGCGGATAGTCCGCCGATCGGTCTTTGAAAACTGAATCGGAATTATAGTTACGTACTCGGGTCCCGCGTCGTGCATCAAATCGTACGGCGAGGGTCAATTCAAACGCGGTCCTTGATGAAAATCGGAGACCGCAATCCGAGAGCAACACGTACAAACGTGATGCTCTAGAGCGTCTGGCAGAGCGCCAGATCTCAACAGGAAACCAGCTCAACAGTTCAACTGGAGAGTTTGATCCTGGCTCAGAGCGAACGTTAGCGGCGGGCCTAACACATGCAAGTCGAACGAGAAAACCTTCGGGTGAGTAAAGTGGCGCACGGGTGAGGAACGCGTAGGTAATCTACCCTCTGGCGGGGGACAACACTCCGAAAGGAATGCTAATACCGCGTAAGACCACACTCCCTACGGAGAGAGTGGAAAAAGGTGGCCTCTTCTTGAA
>Ga0224508_10000542_pt1 | contig 36738 bp, 31 predicted proteins | sample SF_Jan12_sed_USG_4_FD_170157 | JGI IMG/M metagenome (GOLD analysis project Ga0224508, IMG submission 170157) | Sediment microbial communities from San Francisco Bay, California, United States - SF_Jan12_sed_USGS_21 | ecosystem: Environmental > Aquatic > Marine > Sediment | place: USA...
CGACCCCCGAGCCGAGCGCGATCGGCAGATAGATCAGGCCAAAGCTCGCCGCCGCGATCGCCGCGACGAAAAGCCCGGCGGCCAGCCAGGCCCGGCCGCTTTGCGTCACGCTGAGGCCACGCTCGGCCAGCGGCAGACAACCGAGCCATTGGGTGACTTCCGGCAAACGCTCGGTCGGCCCGAGCAGCAGGAGAATATCACCCACCTCGACCGTTGTGCGCCGCACGCGCTCGCGAATGCGCCGGCCCCGCCGCGAGATCCCCAACAACGTCACGCCCCGGGTGCGCAGCAATTGCAATGACAGCGCCGAGCGGCCGGTGATCAAGCCCTGCTCGGTCGCCACCACCTCAATCAGGCTCGACCCCTCGCCCGCCGCCTCGATCTGATGAAGCTTTTCGCCATGATATTCCAACTTCAGCGCGTTCTTGAATTCGTCGATCGCCTCCGGCGCCGCCTCGACCACCAGCGCATCTCCCGCCTGGAGGACGTTGTGGCGGGCCGCGCCGTAAAGCCGCCTGCCCGCGCGCACCAGACCGATGATCGCCGCATCGGCCTTCTCGGCCTCTTCGTAAAGCTCGGCGACCCGCTTGCCGATCACGTCGGATTCGTCCGGCACACGAATCTCGGCCACATAGTCCTGCAACTCGAAAAGCTTCGCCGCCGAGCCCGCGCTGTCCGCGCTTTTCGGGATCAGCCGCCAGCCGACCAGCGCGACAAAGGCCAGCCCCGCCAAGGCGCAGACCAGGCCAACAGGCGCGAAATCGAACATCAGGAACGGCTCGCCCAGCGCCTCTCCCCGATAGCTGGCGATGATGATGTTAGGCGGTGTGCCGATCAGCGTCACCAGCCCGCCCAGAATGGTCGCGAACGAGAGCGGCATCAGCGTCAGGCCCGGATTGCGCTTGGCCTTGAAGGCGGTCTGTATATCGACCGGCATCAGAAGCGCCAGCGCAGCGACGTTGTTCATGAAGGCCGAAAGCGCCGCCCCCACCCCGCCCATGATCGCGATATGGGCGCCCAGCGACCGCGAGGCATCGACCAGGCTCCTGGTGATCACGTGAATAGCGCCCGAATTCGTCAGCCCGCGCGAGACGACCAGCACCAGGGCGACGATCACGGTGGCCGGATGGCCAAAGCCCGAGAACGCCAGGTCCTTCGGAACCGCCCCGGCGATCACCGCGACCACCAAGGCGGTGAAGGCGACAAGGTCGTAGCGCCAGCGGCCCCAGAGCAGCAGCGCAAAGACGGCCGCGAAGAGGCCGAACAGCAAAACCTGGTCGCTGGTCACGTCAATCGCCCCCCGGGTCAAAACCGAGGGTCAATAACAACGCTATGGAGGGCCGATGACAAGACCCCGCACGCCGCCGGTGCCTACATCCTGACCAGTGCCGCGAGACTAGTGTTGTTCGTGCCCGGCATGGTGGTCCACGGCAAGGGGCTGAACGGCACGATGCCTATCGATGGGTTCTCTCGGCTGAGGCGGTCGAAGGCAAGGTATGGGCCTTGAACGACTTGCAGATCAGGGAAAAGACGCGTCCCGTTCGGGAAATAGTCATGCAGAATGATCTGCCCGCCTGGGTTAAGTCGGCCGAGCGCCCAGGCGACTTCCCGATAGACCGCCGAGGCCGCGTGGTCGCCGTCAAGGAAAATCAGATCGTAGGTGTCCTGCTGCCCGGCCATGAATTCGGTCGAGGGTTCGGCCACAAACTCGACATGGCCCGAAAGGCCCAAGGCCTTCGCGATCTCGGCCGGCGGCATTTTCAGGCCCGCCTGACGCCAAGCGCCGCCATCGCCGTTCACGTCGATGATATCAACCGTCGTGATCCGGCCCGCACCGTTACGCGCCAGGGCCTGAGCCAGGTAGTAGGTCGACATGCCAAGATGGGTCCCGAATTCCAGCACCGATTTCGGTTGGAAATGACGGACCAGCCGGTAAAGCGCCCGCCGGTCACCGGCACTGACGGCCGAGCCGATCCGGCCCTCGGTCGCCTGGCGCACGATCGCCCCGTGATCCGCCTCCCAATCGCTGTCGAGAGGCGATTGCGCGGCAAAGATCACGCTATGGTCAAAAAGCGTCGACGCGATCAGGGCAGAGGGCTCGAAGTCCAGATCGGGCACCAGGTCAAGGGCCCGCTTCTCACGCCGTCGCAGCACCGCCTCGATCGCAATCTGCGGCAAGATCCGCTTGGCCAATGTCTTGGTGATGCTCGGCATCCCAACACCCATTCTATAACCCGCGATCCGTCGCTAGCGGGTTTGGCGGGCGGGCGCAACGCGGCTCAGGCCTTCGCCATTGCCTCCGTGATCATCCGCTTGGCCTCGTCCGCGTCTCCCCACCGTTCGATCTTGGCCCACTTGTCCCCTTCCAGGTCCTTGTAGTGGGCGAAGAAATGCTCGATCTGGTTGACCGTGATCTCGGGCAGGTCGGTGTAATTCTGGATCGCCTCGTAGCGCCGCGAAATCTGACTGGTCGGCACCGCGATGATCTTTTCGTCGCCTCCCGCCTCGTCGGTCATGATTAGGACACCGATCGGACGGCAAGCGAGCACCGCGCCGGGCAGAATGGGCCTCGTATTCGCGACCAGGACATCCACCGGATCCCCATCCTCCGAAAGCGTGTGCGGGATGAAGCCGTAATTCCCCGGATAGCGCATTGGCGTGTAGAGGAACCGGTCCACGACCATTGTGCCCGCTTCCTTGTCGAGTTCGTATTTGATCGGCTCGCCACCGACCGGAACTTCGATGATGACATTCACGATCTCCGGCGGGTTCGACCCGACCGGGATGGCATTGACGCGCATGGACCTGTCCTCCCTCACGGCCCGCCGGACGGGGTGCGCACGGCATCCCATCACCGGCGGTCTGAACGCGGATCGAACTTGCCATTCCGGCCCTATTGCTGCAATGCAACATTGCGCCGCAGTGTGATGGCTGTGGATTAACGTACTGTTAATTCAGGGAAATGCGCAGTTAATGACCGCCGGGCCCGCGCGAGCGGAACCGAAACCGCGTCGAATGGACGCAAACCCTTGCCACTGCGGCATTTCTGGGCGAAAAAGCGCCGCCGGTTTCATTGAGGGAGGGAATCAATGCTCAGTTTCGTGATCATCCTGTGCGGTCTCGCATCCATCGCCTATGGCATTTGGGCGATCAAGTCGGTGCTGGCCGCGGATGCCGGCAACGAGCGGATGCAAGAGATCGCCGCGGCGATCCAGGAAGGCGCTCAGGCCTACCTGACCCGCCAATACACGACCATCGCCATCGCGGGTGTCGTGATCTTCTTCCTCGTGGCCTATTTGCTGGGCGTGACCGTGGCGATCGGCTTCTTGATCGGTGCGGTGCTGTCGGGGGCGGCGGGCTTCATTGGTATGCTGGTTTCGGTGCGCGCCAATGTGCGCACGGCGCAGGCAGCATCGAAGAGCTTAGGCGAGGGCCTGGAGATCGCGTTCAAGTCGGGCGCGGTGACCGGACTTTTGGTTGCGGGCCTGGCGCTTTTGGGCGTGGCGGTCTACTTCACCATCCTGACCGGACCGATGGATTATGAGGTCGCCGACCGTACAGTGATCGATGCCCTGGTGGCTCTGGGCTTCGGCGCCTCGCTGATCTCGATCTTCGCACGTCTGGGCGGCGGCATCTTCACCAAGGGCGCCGACGTTGGCGGCGACCTTGTGGGCAAGGTCGAGGCTGGCATCCCCGAGGACGACCCGCGCAATCCGGCGACCATCGCCGACAACGTGGGCGACAACGTGGGCGACTGTGCCGGCATGGCGGCCGATCTGTTCGAGACTTATGCGGTGACGGTCGTGGCCACCATGGTGCTCGCCTCGATCTATTTCTCCGGTCCGCTCGAAGAAGCTTCAATGATGTATCCGCTGGCGATCGGCGCGGCCTGCGTGGTGACCTCGATCATCGGCACATTCTTCGTCAAGCTGGGCGCAAGCCAGTCGATCATGGGCGCGCTCTACAAGGGCTTCATCGCCACCGGAATTCTGTCGCTGATCGCGCTCTACCCAGTCACCGCGATGATCTTCCCGGACGGCATGTCGACCGTGTTCGAGACGCCGGGCGCCACATTCACGGCGATGGCCCTGTTCTGGTGCGGCGTCGCGGGCCTGGTCGTGACGACGCTGATCATCGTCATCACCGAATATTACACCGGCACCGGCTACCGCCCCGTGCGCTCGGTGGCCCAGTCCTCGGTCACCGGCCACGGCACCAACGTAATCCAGGGCCTGGCGATCTCGCTCGAATCGACCGCGCTGCCGGCGCTGGTTATCATCGCCGGGATCATCGTCACCTTCCAGCTTGCGGGCCTGTTCGGCATCGCCATCGCGGTCACCACCATGCTGGCGCTGGCGGGCGTAGTGGTGGCGCTCGACGCCTTCGGCCCGGTCACCGACAACGCCGGCGGCATCGCCGAGATGGCCAACCTGCCGGAAGACGTGCGCAAGACCACCGACGCGCTCGACGCGGTCGGCAACACCACCAAGGCGGTGACGAAGGGCTATGCCATCGGCTCGGCGGGCCTCGGCGCGCTGGTGCTGTTCGCGGCCTACACCCAAGACCTGGCCTTCTTCTCGGCCAACGCGGCGCCGGGATCCTATTTCGAGGGGGTCACGGTCGACTTCTCGCTGGCCAACCCCTACGTGGTGGCGGGCTTGTTCTTCGGCGGGCTGTTGCCGTTCCTTTTCGGCGGCATTGCGATGACCGCGGTCGGCCGGGCGGCCAGCGCGGTGGTCGAGGAGGTCCGGCGCCAGTTCAAGGAAAAACCGGGCATCATGGAGGGCACCGAAAAGCCGGATTACGGCCGCGCCGTCGACATGCTGACCCGGGCGGCGATCAAGGAGATGATCGTCCCCTCGATGCTGCCGGTTTTGTCGCCGATTTTCGTATACTTCGTGGTCTCGGCCATCGCGGGCAAGGGCGCCGGGTTCTCGGCGCTGGGCGCGATGCTGCTGGGCGTGATCATCACCGGGCTTTTCGTTGCGATCTCGATGACCTCGGGCGGCGGCGCCTGGGACAACGCCAAGAAGATCATCGAGGACAGCTTCACCGACAAGGACGGCAATGTGCACGAGAAGGGCTCCGAGGCCCACAAGGCCGCGGTCACCGGCGACACGGTGGGCGATCCCTACAAGGACACCGCTGGACCTGCCGTGAACCCGATGATCAAGATCACCAACATCGTGGCGCTCTTGCTGCTGGCGGTGCTGGCGCACTGACGCCGCGACAACGGTGAGAGCTGGAGGAGCCCCGCCCCGGCGGGGCTCTTTTGCTACCGGGCGACTGAAACAACTGATCGTGCAATGATTATGCATGTCTGTTGACCGGCGCATTCCGGACGCGGTTCCGGATCGGAATGAATGCCTGTTCATGACCCGAAGGCGAAGTTGATCTTCATCATGACGCGTTCTTAGGTAGAGATGCCATTCTCCACGAGTCGAGCCTGATTGGCCTTCTCGTCGGCATTTGGAATGATAGTCATGCGATGGCTGTTTAGGGGTAAAATCCACACTGGGACGCTGACCATTAGCGATCCAACCGGTCTTGTCGAAACCTTTCGCGGTTCCGAGGCTGGGCCCGTGGTCACGATCCATCTTTCCGACCCCAACATCGGTTGGAAAATACTTCTGAACCCGGAGTTGCGCTTTGCCGAAGCCTATATGGACGGCACGATAGAGGTCGTCCAGGGAGATTTGCGCGACCTGCTAATGCTCCTGCGCTTGAACCGAACCCATATCGATAGCGGCGCTGTAATCGCGCTTTTTAATCGGTTTTTTCGGGCACTGCGCCGATTTCACCAGAACAACACCCTTTTGAACGCGCGGCGCAACGCGGCACATCACTACGACTTGGGCAACGACCTCTATCGGCTGTTCCTTGACGAGGACATGCAGTATTCGTGTGCCTATTTCGAGACTGGGGACGAGACGCTCGAGCAGGCGCAACTGGCAAAGAAACGCCTCATCGCAGCCAAGCTCAGGCTGGAGCCGGGCCAGCGGGTGCTTGATATTGGCTGCGGCTGGGGCGGCATGGCGATGTATCTGGCGCAGATGGCCGATGTCGAGGTGCTGGGCGTGACCCTGGCCGCGGAACAGCTCAAGCTGGCCCGCGAGCGCGCCGAGGCAGCGGGACTGGCCCGCCGGGTCCGCTTCGAACTTCAGGACTACCGCAAGGTGCAGGGGCAATTCGACCGCATCGTCTCGGTCGGCATGATGGAACATGTGGGGGCGCCCATGCTGGGCACCTATTTCGCGCGCGTCCGCGACCTTCTCGCGCCAGACGGCGTGGCGCTGATCGACTCTATCATGATTATGGAGTCACCGGGCATAACGAGCCCCTTTACGCGCAAGTACATCTTCCCTGGTGCCTATCCGCCCTCGCTTTCGGAAACATTCGCAGCGGTCGAGCGATCCCGTTTGTGGCTTCTCGACTGCGAGGTATGGCGAAAGCACTATGCCTTCACTCTCAAAGAGTGGTCGCGGCGGTTCGCAGCAAGCCGCAACGTTGCGAAAGCACTTTATGATGAGCGTTTCTGCCGTATGTGGGAATTCTATCTTGCGGGTGCTGAGACTGCATTCTTGGCCGACACGCTCGCGGTTATGCAGCTCCAGCTTGGACGCGAGCGAGACGCAGTGCCAATTACGCGTGACTACCTCGTCGCGGAAACGAACCAGCTGCATACCAGAGAGGCCCAAATTGCCGCCGGCTGGAGCGATGGATATGAAGCTACTGCGCGTCGTGTGCAGATCAAAAATGCCCAAATCTGAGCTTCCGGAAATGGCACAAAGTGAGCGCCCAGAGCCGTGCTCAGGAATTTCTGGCAACCGGCACAAAACCGACCCCGTTCGCGAGGCCATTCGTGCCATCTGAAACTCGCTCCAAATCAACATCTTGCATTTCCGCGACAATTTGCCACAATAGGTGGCATGAGACTCGTGGTCACCTGCGCCCTTGCTCTCGGCGCCGTAGCGATTTTCGCTGCACCAAAGCCCGCGTGGCCGGATCGGAATGCGCCATCTCCCATCTCGCTTTCGGCAGAAGCCGCTGCCGAGCGCGATTGGCTGTTTGAGGCGCTGCACACCGCGCCGACCGAGGAGGCGGGCCGTGCCATCGAGGACCAGATCTGGCGGTTCTGGATGCGCCAGGCGCCCGACCAGATCAGCGCCGAGATCATGGCTCAGGCAATGGACCGGAAGCGCTGGTATGACTTCGCCGGGGCGATCGAGCATCTGGACCGGCTGGTGGCGCACGCGCCGCAATGGTCGGAAGCCTGGAACCAGCGCGCCGCGGTTTTTTTCTACCAGGAGAACTACGAGCGTTCGCTGATCGACGCCCAGCGCGTACTCGAGATGGAGCCCATGCATTTCGGTGCGCTCGCCGGAAGGGCCGTGATCCTGACCCGGCAGGGCCGGATCGAGCTGGGGCAGCGGGTGCTGCGCGAGGCGCTGGAAATCCATCCCTGGCTGAAAGAACGCTGGATGTTGCTGCCCGAGGCGCCTGCGCGTCAGTTGTGAGTGATTGTGCCGCCCCGCCGTCTGCGCTAATCAGCGCCAGGTCACGCCGAGGGGACAGGGCCAATGATCTACAAAAACCCAGAGGAATATCTGAATGCGCCGCAGAAGGCGGTCGCGCTCTTCGGTATGTCCGGGCTCGGCAAGACCCGCACGGCGGTCATGCTGCGCAACGACGACGACTGGTTCCACTACTCGGTCGATTACCGCATCGGCACCCGCTACATGGGCGAGCACATCGTCGACAATTTCAAACGCGAGGCGATGCGTAACCCGTTCTTGCGCCAGCTCCTGCGCCGGGACTCGATTTACATCGCCTCGAATATCTCGTTCGAGAACCTGGCACCCCTCTCGACCTATCTCGGTAAGCCCGGCGACCCAGAGAAAGGTGGCATTCCCTTCGAGGAATATATCCGCCGCCAACGCCAGCACCGGGATGCGGAAATCAAGTCTCTGAAGGATACGGTGCTCTTCATCGAAAAGGCGCGTGACATCTACGGCTACGCGCATTTTCTGTGCGACACGGGCGGGTCGCTGTGTGAGGTGGTCGATCCGGACAATCCTTCAGATCCGGTGCTCAAGCGGCTGGGCGCCCACGTGCTGATGGTGCAGATCCGGGGCACCAGGGCGTTGGCGGACGAGCTGGTCGCCCGGTTCGAGAAAGACCCGAAGCCGATGTATTACCCGGAGCCGCTCCTCCGAGACCTCTGGGAGGAGTATCTAGAAAACGAGGGATTGGCCGAGGGCGAGGTCGACCCCGATGCTTTCGTCTCGTGGGGTTTCCGGCGGCTGGTCGAGTACCGGATTCCGCGATACGAGGCGATCGCGCGGAACTGGGGCGTCACGGTGGAAGCCGCCGAAATCGAGGCATTGGAGGACCCTGAGGACTTCGATGCCCTAATCGCCGAGGCAATCCGGCGCCGCTGAGCGCGCGAAGTCGTGACCTGCCAAATGCTTGCGCGATAAGCGCCGCGCCTTTATCTCAACCGTCTCTGCAACCGAGAAATGGCGCGAAGCGATGCCGATCAAGATCCCAGCCACCCTGCCCGCCCATGACGTGTTGAAGCGCGAGGGCGTGATGGTGATGTCGGGCGAGGCAGCCGAGCGCCAGGACATCCGGCCCCTGCAGATCGGGCTTTTGAACCTGATGCCCAACAAGGTCCGCACCGAGACCCAGATCGCCCGCCTCATCGGCTCGACACCGTTACAGATCGAGCTGACGCTGGTGCGAATGACCCGCCACGAGTCGAAGAACACCGCGTCCGAGCATATGGAGGCTTTCTACGCCCCCTTCGCCGAGGCCCGGGACCGGAAATTCGACGGGTTCATCATCACCGGCGCGCCGATCGAACTGCTGGAATTCGAAGAGGTCACCTATTGGGACGAGCTGACCCAGGTGTTCGACTGGACCCAGACCAACTGCCACGCCACCTTCGCCATCTGCTGGGGGGCGCAGGCGATGCTCCACCACTTTCACGGCGTCCCGAAATACGCCCTGGGGGCCAAGGCATTCGGGTGCTTCCGGCATAGGAACTGCGCGCCCGCCTCACCCTTCCTGCGCGGCTTCTCGGACGATTTTACGATCCCGGTCAGCCGTTGGACCGAGATCCGTGAAACCGATCTACCAGCCGGCAAGGGGCTGGAGGTTCTGATGAGTGCCGAGGCAACCGGTCCCTGCATGATCCACGACCAAGGCCACAGCGCGCTCTACATGTTCAACCATATCGAATACGACACCACGTCGCTGGACGAGGAATACAAGCGCGATTTGGCCAACGGCACGCCGATTCAGTTGCCGAAGAATTACTACCCCGGCGACGACGCGGCGCACCCGCCGGAGAATCGCTGGCGCAGCCACGCGCATCTCTTGTTCGGCAACTGGATCAACGAAGTCTATCAGACGGCGCCCTACGATACGGACCGGATCGGGGTGTGAGAAAACACGGTGTCTCACATGTGAGATTCTAATTAATCGACTGTAATTAAATAATAATTTTGATCTCTTTACTGTTTGTTTACAGATAGCGCGCGCTCTCGCTCCGTTACACGCAACGCTCAGAATTTACCAGAAAGTCGACCTGCACGGACAGCCGACCACGATTTCGCCCCGACCCGCAAGGCGGATCAGCGGCCCACCTGCCAGTAGTCACGTTTGTCGAGCAGCATGCGTCCGAACCGCGTATCACGAGCCGGACCGAACCGGCCCTTCACCGCCCATGAAAGCCCAAAGGCCCACAGAATGATCGTCTCGAAGACAAACGTCAGGTTGTAGGTGTCCCACCACATCCAATCTCTGCCAAATTTCGCCCGGACACCGATGACCGCGATGGCACCTACAATTGCCCACCCCGAGCAGTGGTAGATCGCATTGCGGCGTGCTTTCTCTTTGGTGATGACGCCGTCGGATTCTTCGTGCTCGTCAAGCACCCGTGTGAAAACGAAGAAGCAGAAGAAAGCCAGTGTGGCAAAGAGCGCGAGCGCGCTGCCGAAGTGAAGAATATCAACCCAGGAAAACAGCTGGAATTGGCTATCGCTCCGAGCGGTCACGATCACGGTTCCAGCATCGTCCTCCACATTCACGAACGCACGCCCTGGATAGCCCCTTCGCTCGCAGCCAACGCCAGATGTCGGGAAAACCGCCACGCCGAAGGCGCAGAAGCCAGCAAGCTTCGAGAGCCTGTTCTCCCACTTTGCTTCACCGCGGTAGGCAAGAAGGAAAGTGCCGATGAAGAAGAGCGCGCCGACGAAAAGATCGCCCGCGACCCGCGAATAGTAAAAGTGGCTGATCGAGTCATAGAAGCACGTCCCCCACCGCAAGCTGACCAACAGCGCGATAGGCAGGCCGAATGCGACAAAACCGACACCGAACGCCAGCCATTGCCGGCTGATCCTATACTCTTCCTCGGCGCCGTCCGACGGAACGATGTCCGGTTGAAAGTAGGATTGAATCTTCTGCGTGTAGCCCATGGCCACCAACATCAGGTCTTTGAAATCACCGAAATAATAGCGGTTTTTCGGGTTGATGTCGATCTTCCCTGCCATGCGGACGTTTCCGCTGGCACAACGGATCGCCCCATCGATTGTTACTTACGCCGCCCGCAGCGCGTCAATCGTCTCCCAGAGACTGGTCGGCACGTCGATCCCATTCTCCGGCGTCTCAGCTCGCGCGATCAGGCGCCGGTCGCCCGGCAGCCGGACGCCTTCCTGGGCCAGCATCCGCTCGAACAGCCGCTCGCCATGGGCGATGGGGTCGTCCCCGCCAAACCGCGCGGGGTCCAGTGCCAGGATCAGCTCGCCTCCGGTGGCCGCCCCCCCATCGCCATTGTCGACGTCACCGGCCTCAATGCTGGTGACCTCGCCGATCAGCGGCCCGGCCAGCAGGTCGACCATCAGCGCGATGGCGCTGCCCTTGTAGCCGCCGAAGGGAAGCTGGGCGCCCTCCAGGATCGCCACCGGGTCGTTGGTGGGATTGCCCTCCGGATCCAGCCCCACCCCGTCCGGCACCGTCTTGCCGTCGCGCAGGTGGATCTGGATCTCGCCCCGCGCCATGGCGGCCGAGGCCTGGTCGAAGGCCATGGGCGCACGCCCCTTGCGGGGCCAGGCGAACGACATCGGGTTGGTGCCAAAGAACTTGGTCCTGCCCCCGGCGGCGGCCAGGTACGGCGGCGACGAGGTGAAGGCGAAGGCGGCCAGCCCCTCCTCGGCCAGAGCCGAGGTCTCGGGCCAGAGGGCGGCGAAATGGTGGATCCGGGTCACCGCCAGGGCCGCCATACCGAATTCGCGCGCGGCCTCGATCAGGGGCGCGCGGCCAATCTCGAGCGCCAGCGGTGCATAGCCCCGGTCGCCGTGGATGCGCACGACCGTGGGCGCCAGACGCTCGACCGTCGGCCGCGCCTTGCCGTTGACCTTGCCGTTCTTGAGACTGGTGACATAGCCCGGCAGACGGAACAGGCCATGGCTATAGGCATGATCCCGCTCGGCCGCAGCGATCGTATCCGCCACCGCCCGCGCATTCGCCTCGTCGCAGCCATGGCGCGTCAGAACCTCCATCGCGATGGCGTGACACTCGCCGAGGGTGATGTGGGCCGGTTCCATGACTGCCTCCTGACAAGCCTTGATGCGTCCGCCATACCCCTGTCAGGGTGAGTCAGCAACCGCACACCGGTTGCTTGCAAATGTTCATGCTTTGTTTACACTTGGCCATCTCGCCGCCACGACTCGCATTTCGAGCGCGAAACGTTATTTGTCGTGGCGGGAACGGAATCAGTCTTCAGGACGGCGAACGGGGCGCATCGAACGGGCATGGCCGAGCAGAAATTCATCTCAGTCCGGGGTGCGCGCGAGCACAATCTCAAGGGTGTCGACGTCGATATCCCGCGCGACACGCTGACGGTGATCACCGGGCTCAGCGGTTCGGGCAAGTCCTCGCTCGCCTTCGACACGATTTATGCCGAGGGCCAGCGGCGCTATGTGGAGTCGCTCTCGGCCTATGCGCGGCAATTTCTGCAGATGATGCAGAAGCCCGAGGTGGATCATATCGAAGGCCTGAGCCCGGCGATCTCGATCGAGCAGAAGACCACCTCGAAGAACCCGCGCTCGACCGTCGGCACGGTGACCGAGATCTACGACTACCTGCGGCTTCTGTTCGCCCGGGCCGGCACCCCCTATTCGCCCGCCACGGGCCTGCCGATCGAGGCGCAGCAGGTCTCGGACATGGTCGACCGGGTGATGGGGATGGAGGAAGGGACGCGGGCTTATTTGCTCGCGCCGATCATCCGCGACCGCAAGGGCGAGTATCGCAAGGAGTTCCAGGAGCTGCGCAAACAGGGCTTCCAGCGGGTCAAGGTCAACGGAGAATTCCACGACCTCGAGGACCCGCCGACGCTCGACAAGAAGTTCCGGCACAATATCGACGTGGTGGTCGACCGGATCGTCGTGAAGCCCGGCATCGAGACCCGGCTGGCGGACAGTTTCACCACCGCGCTGGGGCTGGCGGATGGGATCGCGATCATCGAGACCGCGCCGAAGGAAGGGGACCCAGAACGGATCACGTTCTCCGAGAACTTCGCCTGCCCGGTCTCGGGTTTCACCATTGCCGAGATCGAGCCTAGGCTGTTCTCGTTCAACGCGCCCTTCGGCGCCTGCCCGTCCTGCGACGGTCTCGGCGTCGAATTGTTCTTCGACGAACGCATGGTGGTGCCGGACGAATCCATCAGCCTGATCCAGGGGGCGCTGGCGCCCTGGGCAAAGTCGAAGACACCGTATTTCCGTCAGACCCTGGAGGCACTGGCCAACCATTACGGGTTCAGCCACACAACGCCGTGGGAGGAGCTGGCCGACGAGGCGCGCCAGATCATGCTTTACGGATCGGGCGAAGAAGAAATCAGTTTCCGCTACGACGATGGCGGGCGGGTTTACCAGATCAAGCGGCCGTTCGAGGGCGTGATCCCCAGCATGGAGCGGCGTTACCGCGAGACCGATTCAAACTGGGTGCGCGAGGAGTTCGAGCGCTACCAGGCCAACCGCCCGTGCGGCGCCTGCGACGGGCACCGGCTGCGCGCAGAGGCGCTGGCAGTCAAGATCGGCGGGCGCCATGTGGGCCAGGTGACCGAGCTTTCGATCCGGGAGGCGTTGGACTGGGTGACTGGCGTGCCGGGGGACCTGAACGCCCAGAAGAACGAGATCGCCGCCGCCATCCTGAAGGAAATCAGAGAACGCCTTGGTTTTCTTGTGAATGTCGGGCTCGACTACCTGACGATCAGCCGCAACTCCGGCACCCTTTCCGGTGGCGAAAGCCAACGCATCCGGCTGGCGAGCCAGATCGGCTCGGGTCTGACCGGCGTGCTCTATGTGCTGGACGAACCCTCGATCGGCCTGCACCAGCGCGACAACGGCCGGCTATTGGAGTCGCTCAAGGGCCTGCGCGACCAGGGCAACACGGTGATCGTGGTCGAGCATGACGAGGAGGCGATCCGCACCGCCGACCATGTGATCGATATCGGCTCCGGCGCCGGGGTCCATGGGGGGCAGATCATCGCCACCGGCACGCCGGACGAGATTGCGGCCGCCCCGGGCTCGATCACCGGCGATTACCTGGTCGGGCGGCGCGAGATCGCGATCCCGGGCATCCGGCGCGCGGGCAATGGCGCGACGCTCACGGTCGAGGGGGCCACCGGCAACAACTTGAAGGACATCGACGCGGCGGTCCCGCTGGGGACCTTCACCTGCATCACCGGCGTCTCGGGCGGGGGCAAGTCGACGCTGACCGTCGAGACCCTCTACAAGACCGCGGCCCAGCGGCTGAACGGCGCGCGGACCCAGCCCTATCCGTGCCGGACGATCCGAGGGCTCGACCAGCTCGACAAGGTGATCGATATCGATCAGTCGCCGATCGGGCGCACGCCGCGGTCAAACCCCGCCACCTATACCGGCGCCTTCACCCCGATCCGCGACTGGTTCACCGGCCTGCCGGAATCGAAGGCCCGCGGCTACAAGCCCGGGCGATTCTCGTTCAACGTCAAGGGCGGGCGCTGCGAGGCTTGCCAGGGCGACGGGGTGATCAAGATCGAGATGCACTTCCTTCCGGATGTCTACGTGACCTGCGACACCTGCAAGGGCGCGCGCTACAACCGCGAGACGCTGGAGATCAAGTATCGCGGTCACTCCATCGCCGGCGTGCTGGACATGACGGTCGAGGACGGAGTGAAGTTCTTCGAGGCGATCCCGGTGATCCGCGAAAAGCTGGTGACGCTCGAGCGGGTCGGCCTCGGCTACATCAAGATCGGCCAGCAGGCGACGACGCTGTCGGGCGGCGAGGCGCAGCGGGTTAAGCTGTCGAAGGAGCTATCGCGCCGGGCCACGGGCCGCACGCTCTACATCCTGGACGAGCCGACCACGGGGCTGCACTTCCACGACGTGCAGAAGCTTCTGGATGTGCTGCACGAGCTGGTGGACCAGGGCAACACGGTCGTGGTGATCGAGCACAACCTCGACGTTATCAAGACCGCCGACTGGATCATCGATCTGGGCCCCGAGGGCGGCGACGGCGGCGGCCGCATCGTCGCCGAGGGCACGCCCGAGGACGTGGCCGAGGTGGAGGAAAGCCACACCGGCCGGTTCCTGCGCCCGATGCTGGTCAAGGCGGGCCGGATGGCGGCGGAGTAGCGGTTGCGGCCGTAGAACAGGCAATCTAAGCGCAATACTTTGGATGTGCACGTCCCAGCTTATTGGGGCTAGAGACATATCGTGAATACTCCTGTAGGTTGCAAAATATCGGTAATTAGCGTTTCTAATTAACAATTAGCAATATTTCTTCCCGCGAGGGGTTCTATTGTTGAACACACCGCGGAACAGTTTTGCGGTCAGTTGCGTGAGAGTTTGGAGGGGGTCGTATGCTTGACGTTGTGGAGCTTGCGAGGGAGCAGCGCGAAGAGCTGCTGCGCAAGATCGAAGAAGTCGACACTATCTTGCTGCCCGAAGCGTTTGCGAAGGATCTGCAGACGAAATCTCTGGCCGAGATAGCCGCCGATTGGCTGCCTGGGCACGAGCAGCTGTCCAGTGCGAACGTGGTCTGTCTACCGCAGCCGAAGGAAGCTTCCCTTCATGATGCGATACGTCGCGTCTACAAGCCTCAGCAGACCGATGCCGCAAAAGACGAGCGCACGGTCGTCGCACGCATGACACAGCGTGCCGAGGAATTGGCGGCGGCTGGAAGGTCGCGGTCGTTGTTCCGCGGTGCATTCCTGAACACGTCCGACATCCAGGTCGCGGCAGCCTAAAGCCGCATCGGACACAGCGCGGCGGATTCCACGAAAGTATGCTGGGATATCCGGCGATCAGTTGCCAAAGAGGGGTAGCTTATGAGCAGCGTGCGTTCATATCCGGAACTTGATCAGAGTCTCCCTGCCGGTGCTAGGGTTCGGCAACGGCGGTGGATGCTCGGCATGGCCCGTGAGCGTCTCGCAAGAATCACGAATGTGAGCGTCGCCCGGATCGAGCAGTTCGAGAACGGCGGGAGCTATGTCGGTGTCGATCGAACGACACTCAACCGGCTCGCCCTCGCGGTTGGCGTTTCACCCCGGGTTCTGGTGAATGTCGTCTCGTCTGCCGGACTGCGTCAACGCCCAGCCAGTCAGCCACTGCAGAGGGGCGCATCCCCGAGCAACGTCATTCCTCTGCGCCGCTGATCTTGCGGCCACGTTGAGCCGCACGAAATTTAGGGAACAAAATTACGTCTGATCTGCCCGGACTGACACACCGGGAGATGCTAGGCAAATCGACGCTGGAAGAAGACACTCCACACAACGCCTTTCTCCTTCGTCTTCGGATCAGACATCGACCGCCCGGCCGTTCGCACTCGCAGCCGGGCGGTTTTTTTGTCAATTAGCTTTATCTGGCTGACGCCGCCTGATCGCGCTCATCGACGAGCCACGCTGCCAGTGATCCCAGATCTCCGCCCGCCACGCGGCCGAATATCAGATCCGACGACGAAATTTCATCCCGAACACTCCATCTCTCCCAAAAGATTAGAGTGTTGCGTCCATCTGTTGATGCCAACCCAATTCCTGGACGACGAACAGGGCGGTTACACTGTCTGGTCGCTGCTCTGGTTCATGCTTTTCGTCGGGCTGGGCGGGCTGGCCGTGGATTTCACGGATGGCTACCGCACCCAGTCGCTGCTGCAGGCCTCGTCCGATTCCGGCGCACTGGCGGGGGTTCTGTCGCCGCTGCGCGACGAGACCGAAGTGGACAACTAGGCCATCGCCTATGCCAACAGCAACATGCCGAACAGCGTCCATGGCACGATCCTGACGACCGATGATGTCGACATCGGAACCTGGGATTTCGCCACCGAGACCTTCACGGCGGGCGGCGCTTCGCCGAATGCGGTGCACGTAACCACGCGGCGCGACACCACCAATTCGAACCCGCTGGCGACGAACTTCCTGCGCATCATCGGGCTCAGGGACCTCAACGTGATCGCGGACTCGATCGCGATCAAGGGCATCAGCCAGTGCCACAATGCCGGTCTGATCGCCGGGCGCGACGTGTCGCAAACGACGAAGAACGGTTTCTACGAGAATATCTGTGTTCACGGCGTCGAGGGCATGTCCCTCACCAACGACAATTTCTACGAGCTGGGTGTCCAGACGAGCACGACTTGCAAGGATTGTGTCGGGCCACAAGACCTGGAAAGCATCATCGCCTCGAATACCGGTTTCGCGGAAGCCTGGGATCTTGGCGGAGAAGGCTACGAGCTGCGGCCCGAAAACGCCTACATCGCCGGCCAGATCATCAGCACGCTGAAGGCCCTGCCAGACGTGGCGAGTTATGATGACATGCTGGCCACCTACGGGGACGAATACGCGCCTTGGTCGTATCTGTTCAACGGCTCGGCCCGGCCGGCGCGGGTGACCGGATCGAGCTTGCCCGCCACGCTGGTGCCCTTCACGGTCTACGATATCACCTGCACCGGCAACCTGACCCTGCCGGAGACGCCGATCAGGAACGTGGCGATCGTTTCTGATTGCCGGATCCACGACACGCCCAGCGGGACGCTGGACATCCAGGACGCCGTCCTCGCGGTGGACCAACTGCAACAGATCAACAACCATGGGATCAGCATCGCGGCGAACGGCGACATCGGCCAAGCGGATTGCTCGGCGGGTCTCGAAATCTACACCAACGACACCTCGGTCAATTTTGCCGCGAAGGGGGATGTCAACAACGTGCGGATCGTGTCGGCGGGCGACGTGACCTGGGCCACGGGGGCAAATGCGCGGGTCGGGATTTCGGTCGAGGCGCTCCGCGATATCAAAATCACGACGGACTCCGACTTCGGCCTTTGCCCGGACGGCAGCGGGCCTCCGGGGCCGCGCCAGTTCGAATACGCGCTGGTGCGTTGACACGGCGCCGCCCATTGTGAGCGCGCGCAGTTAAATGGATGGCGGGCACCCAATCCGATATGGGTGCTCGTCATCGTTGCACTGAAGCGGGCGTTTGCCTCGGGCATTGCGAATGTCCGCCCCGCAAAGCACCCCGCGACCGGCCCGTTCTTCAGAACGCCGCCTTCCATTGCTCGGTATCGACGAACCAGCGTTCTTCCTGGACCTTGTCGCCTTCGAACCGGAACAGCACCGCCAGTTGGCTGCCGTCCGGGACCCTGTCGCAAGCCCAATCGACGACCGAGACGACCTCTGCGCCGTCGCCGATCTGGCGGATCGAGCTAATGGCGAACCCAGCGGGCAAGGCCGCGCCGAGATTGTCGAGCGCGTCGCGGAACGCAGCCTTGCCCTCCAGCACATCCGTTTGGCCGGGCATCACGAAGATCATGTCCTGAATGTAGTCGGCGGTCAGCGCGTCCCAGTCGCCGCGCGCGACCGCGTCCCAGCCGCGTTGGACGATTTCGGCGGTGCTGACGGTCTGGGCGTTGGGATTCTCCGTGTTGGCTGCGGTAAGCATGTTCAACCTCCTTGCGTTGCGATTGTGCTGCCACTCTAGGAGGAATAGCCTCGGGCCGGTATCGGACGGCTGCTGTATTCTGGCTACGGCAGATGACGTATTCGGTATAAGGCAATTGCGCGGAAGCCTGGTAGTGAATGCGTATTACCGCGCGTTTGATGGGGGGAAGTTGGGCAAGTCTGCGTCAAAAATCGAGGAACTGAGTCCAAGGGAGGACGAGATCGCCGAGGCGTTCTCAGGGGGCGAAAGCTATGCCGAGATCGCGGACCGGCTTTGTATCGCACCCTCCACCGTGCGGACCCATCTGACGACGATCTACCGGAAGCTCGGCGTTTCGTCGAAGCTGGAGCTTCATAAACGCTTGGAGAACAACGCCCGGGTCTCCGAAAGCGAGCGCACTCGGCGCCCGCCGCGACCGGACAAACCCTCGATCGCGGTGCTCGCGTTCGAGAACATGTCCGGCGACCCCCAGCAGGAATTCTTCTCGGACGGCATCACCGAGGACATCATCACCGCGCTGTCGCGCTCGCCCTGGCTGTTCGTGATCGCCCGCAACACGACCTTCACCTACAAGGGCGAGAACGTCGACGTGCAGCAGGTCGCCGATGATCTGGGCGTGCGCTATGTGCTGGAGGGCAGCGTGCGCCGGGCCGGCGACCGGATCAGGGTCACGGCCCAGCTGATCGACGGCACGACCGGCGGGCATGTCTGGTCCGAGCGCTATGACGGCCAGGTCACCGATGTCTTCGACCTGCAGGACGAGATCACCCGCAACGTGGTCGCCTCGATCCAGACCAGCGTCCATCTGACCGCCACCAACGAACCCGTCGAGCGCGGCTCGCGGCCGGACCTGACGGTCTGGGAGCTGACCATGCGGGCCTGGCACCTGCTCTATGACTTCTCGCCGGAAAGCTTCGCCGCGGCCGAGAACCTGCTCGAGCGGGCGCTGGCCCATGACCCGCAGAGCGCCGAGGCGACATTGGTCCTTTCGCTGATCCATCATCACAGCGCGCTTCTGGGATTTGCCGAGGATTACGAGGCAGCGGCGAAGCTGGCCAACGACCTGGCACGGCGGGCGACACGCCTCGACGACCGGAACGAATATGCCCATTGGGCGCTCGGCATCAGCGGTTGGGGCGTCCACCGGCATGACGAGTCCATCGCGGCGCTCGAGCGCGCGGTCGAGCTCAATCCGAACTGCTCGCTGGCCTATGGCAGCCTGGGGACGGCCTTGGCGCTGGTCGGCCGCACCGACGAGGCGATCAGCAACCAGCAGATCGCCATCCGCTCGAACCCGCGCGATCCCAGCATCTTCTTCCGCTTCAGCGGGATGGCCTTCGCGCACTATCTGGCCGGACGCTTCGACGACGCCGCCGACTGGGCCGGCCGCGCGATCCACCGGATGCCGCAATGGTATTTCGCGCACTTCATTCTCGCCGCCAGCCATGCGCGCGCGGGCCGGCAGGCCGAGGCGGAGGCCGCGGTAGCGAACTGCTATGAAATCTTCCCCGACGCATCGATTGCGCATATCGACCGCGTCCCCTTGAAAGACGCGGACGCGATGGAGGCGTTCCGCGACAGCCTGCGCAAGGCAGGGCTCCGCGGCTAATCCGGACAGGATCGTAGGGTGGGCTCGCCAGAGCCCACCGCTCATCTGACTTCCGGCGGTGGGCTCGTTCGAGCCCACCCTACGGCGCTGGGTTGCGGGATTGAGTGATTGAGTCCCTCGAAACGTTCTACCGAGGCGCGAAGGCTCGCATCCACCGGCGGCAAACGTCACCCGGCGACTTGGCGCTCGTAGTCCTCGGCGTCGTACCAGCCGAGCGACTTGGTGACCATCAAGTCATCGTCCATGTCCCACTCCTCCCAGCCGCTGACCGCGACGAAATTGCCCGTGTCCCGATGATGGCCCTCGAGGGTCCAGGCGTAGACCATGTGCCGGTCCGCCACGAGCACGGTGCCGCATTTCAGGACAAGGTCGGGGAAATCCGCCATGAACCCAGCCGCCATCTCGGCGATGTCGGCGCGCGAGGTCATCGCGTCGCCGCGATTGATCGAGAAGGTCGCCGTCGGCGCATACCTCTCCGCGACTGTCTCGGGAGAATGGGAGGTCCATGCGGCGCAAAGCGCCTCTGCCAGCTTTTTCGCTGTGTCGATGTCGGGCGTCATTCCGGGTTCTGTCCTTCTTCATGTGCCACGAGCGGCAATGGCCGCGAACCACAGGATGTGCATCTTGAGCCCGCAGCGTCAAAGGAATCAGCAGGTCGACCAACTTTCTCTGCCCGCCGTTTTCGCGACACCATGATTGACAGGCCGCGGCCTGGGTAATCTTCTGTGCCGATGAGGGGAATCGCCCATCCTGGCCTGTGGTCCCCGCCCAAATCGGGCGGGATTGCTTTTTCAGGCGACTATCACAAATGGCTGCCAGCCTGGGCCTGCCGCCGATGACCGGTTTCATGCGCGGATATGTCCGGCTGATTGACCGGATCAACTATCTGATCGGCCGGATCGTCATGTATGGCATCTTCGGGATGGTTGCGATCCTGCTGTGGTCGTCGATCTCGAAGGCCGCCTTCACGGTGCCCGCCTTCTGGACCCTGGAGATGGCTCAATATGCCATGGTCGCCTACTACCTGCTGGGCGGCCCCTATTCCATGCAGCTCGGTGCCAATATCCGGATGGACCTTTTCTACGGGAGCTGGTCCGACCGGCGCAAAGCCTGGTTCGACGCCTTCACGGTTCTGTTCCTGATCTTCTACCTGGGCATCATGCTCTATGGCGGGATCGAGTCGACCGCCTATTCGATCGAATACAACCAGCGCAGCCCGACCCTGTGGCGCCCTCTGATCTGGCCGATCAAGGCGATCATGTGCCTGGGCATCTTCTTGATGCTGCTGCAAGCGATCTCGGAGCTCTTCAAGGACATTTTCCGGCTGAGGCGCGAGGAGATCTGATGTCCTATGAGGCGATCGCTCTGACGATGTTCGCATCGATGATGCTGATGCTGATGACCGGCCAGCGGGTCTTCGGCGCCATCGGCGCGGTCGCGGCGGTCTCGGCCATGCTGCTGTGGGGCGCGGGGCCGGGCGGCACGGACATTCCCTTCGCGGCGGCGATGAAGCTGATGAAGTGGTATCCGCTGCTGACCCTGCCGATGTTCATCTTCATGGGCTACGTGCTGAGCGAAAGCCGAATCGCCGACGATCTCTACAAGATGTTCCATGTGTGGATGGGGCCGATCCATGGCGGGCTGGCGATCGGCACGATCGGGCTGATGGTGCTAATCTCGGCGATGAACGGGCTCTCGGTTGCGGGCATGGCGATCGGGGCGACCATCGCCCTGCCGGAACTGCTGAGGCGCAACTACGACAAGCGCATGGTTACCGGCGTGATCCAGGCCGGGTCGAGCCTCGGTATCCTGGTGCCGCCCTCGGTGGTGCTGGTGCTCTATGCAATGATCGCGCGCCAGCCGGTGGGGCAGCTCTGGCTGGCGGGCGTGCTGCCGGGGCTGATGATGGCGGGGCTCTTCGTCCTCTACATCGCCATCCGCTGCCGGTTGCAGCCGCATCTCGGCCCACCGCTCGCGGCCGACGAGCGCGACGTGCCGATGCGCGAGAAGCTGCGCCTGCTGCGCGCGGGCCTGCTGCCGCTGGTCATCTTCGCGGCGATGATGTGGCCGTTCATCTCGGGCTATACCTCGCTGGTGGAAAGCTCGGCCATCGGCGCCATAACCGCCTTCATGGCGGCGGTCGTCAAGGGCCGGATGACCAAGGAAGTGTTCGAGGTCTCGGTCCGCCAGACCCTGGCGATCTCTTGCATGTTCATGTGGATCATCATGGCGGCGCTGGGCTTCGGGGCGGTCTTCGACGGCTTGGGCGCGGTGCGCGCGATCGACGACCTATTCACCGAGCAGCTTGGCCTCGACCCCTGGACCATCCTGATCCTGATGCAGCTTTCGTTCCTGCTGATGGGCACGTTCCTGGACGACACCGCGATGCTGGTGATCGTGGCGCCGCTTTACGTGCCGCTGGTCAAGGTGCTGGGGTTCGATCTGATCTGGTACGGCGTGCTCTACACGATCACCACCCAGATCGCCTATATGACCCCGCCCTTCGGCTATAACCTGTTTCTGATGCGCGCCATGGCGCCGCCCCAGATCGGGCTGAAGGACATCTACGCCTCTATCATTCCGTTTGTCTTCGTGATGATATTGGCGCTTGCGCTGATCATGGCTTTCCCCGAGATCGCGCTTTGGCTGCCGAACTATGTCTACGGGAAGTGAACTGGGGGAAGTGAACTGGGGGAAGTGAACTGGGGGAAATGTACCAAAATTCGGGGAGCGATACGAACAAAGCGGCTCTCGTTCAGGCCGCTGCAGTGATCGACAGAAGGAGGAAATGATGACAACCAGACGCAGATTCCTGACCAGCGCCGGCGTGGTCGGCGCTTCGACCCTGGCGGCGCCCGCCGTCGTGCGCGCCCAGGCCCCGATCAAGTGGCGGCTGCAAACCTATTCCGGCGCCCCGCTGGGCGCCCATGTCATCAAGCCCCAGATCGAGGCCTTCAACAAGGCGGCCAACGGCGAAATGGAGATCGAGCTCTATTACGCCGACCAGCTGGTTCCGACCGACGAGTTGTTCCGCGCCATGCAATCGGGCACGCTGGACGCGGTGCAGTCGGACGACGCCACGATGGCCTCGCCGGTCGATATCTCGGTCTTCGGCGGCTACTTCCCATTCTCGACCCGATACAGCCTCGATCTGCCGGTTCTGTTCGACCGCTACGGCCTGAACGAGATCTGGGCCGAGGCCTATGGCGAGGTCGAGGGCGTCGAGTGGCTGAGCGCCGGCGCCTGGGATCCGCTCCACATCTTTACCAAGGATCCGATCCGCAGCCTGGCCGACATGAACGGCAAACGCGTCTTCGGCGTGCCGACCGCCGGGCGCTTCCTGGCGCGCTACGGGCTGATCCCGGTCACCGTGCCCTGGGAAGACGTGGAGGTTGCGATCCAGACCGGCGAGCTGGACGGCGTCGCCTGGTGCGGCTTCACCGAAGCCTACGAGGTGGGCTGGGCAGATGTCTGCAGCTACGCGCTTCTGAACAACGTCACCGGCGCCTGGTGCGGCTCCTACTTCGCCAACTCGGAAAGCTGGGCGAAGGTGCCGGAGCATCTGAAGGAGCTGTTCCTGATCACCATCGACCAGTCGCACTACTACCGGCAGGTTTGGTATTGGGGCGGCGAAGCCGAGCTCCGCGTCAAGGGCGAGAAGATGGAGCTGACCACCATCCCGCAGGAAGAGTGGGATCAGGTCGTCAGCGACGCCGGGGAGTTCTGGGAAGAACTGGCCTCGGTCAGCCCGCGTGCGGCCAAGGTGATCCAGAAGTTCAAGGATTACACCGAGGTTATGGAAAAGGTCGGCGTGCCCTACCGGTATAGCTGATCGCAACAATCAGGGGCGGGCCGAAGGGTCCGCCCCAATCCTAAGAACCCATGATTACTTACGATTTTTCCGGCAAGGTCGCCGTCGTGACCGGCGCGGGCGGCGGGATGGGGCGCGAAATCGCGGACATCATCCTGGGCGCGGGCGGCTCGGCCGTGATGATCGACCTGAAACCCGAGCCCGAGGGTTTGAGCGGCGATCCCGGCCGGCGCCTTTATGCCCAGGGCGACCTGACCGACGCCGCCTTTGTGACAAAGACCATCGATGCGGGTGCCGAACGGTTCGACCGGATCGACTATCTGGCAAACGTGGCGGGTGTGCTGTGGTTCGGCCGTGACGTCTCGCTGTTGGACATCGACCTGGACCTCTGGGACCGGGTCTTCGACATCAACCTCAAGTCCATGGTCCATACGGCCCGCGCCGCGGTGCCTCATATGAAGACTGCCGGCGGCGGCGCAATGGTGCATTTCGCGACCACCCAGTGCCTGCGCGGCGATCCGGTGCCCCAGGACGCCTATTCGACCGCCAAGGCGGGGGTCGGCGCACTGTCGCGATCGCTGGCCATGCAGTTGGCGCCCGACAGCATCCGCTCGAACGCGATCTATCCGGGCTTGACGCTGACGCCCCTGCAGGCGCGATGGGACTCGGACGAGAAAGTAGCCGACGTCGGCACCCATGTGCCCATGGGCCGGGTCGGCTCGCCGCGCGAGCTTGCTAATGCGGCGGTGTTCCTGCTGTCGGACGGGGCGTCCTATATCACCGGCATCGACCTGATCGTCGATGGTGGGCTTTTGCTGAAGTGATGCCGATGTCCGAGCCCCTGCGCCTTTTCGTCCACCGCACCTCCAGCGCCTCGCTTCGGGTGACGATTTTCATGAGTGTCGCAGGCGTGCCGGACAGCCTGGTCGAGAAGGTCGAAATGGGGCTCGCCACCGACCCTCGCGGCATCCCGGTCTATACCCTGTCCGAAGGAGATCCGGTCACCGAAGCGCTGGGCACGACCGACTTGAAAGCCTTCAACCCGGAGAGCCGCATCCCGGTCCTGCTGCTGCCGGACGGGCGCAAGATGACCCAGTCCGGCGCGATCATCGACTATATCCGCACGCTCCACGACGATGGAGGTATGGAACCGGACGACCCCTGGGCCCGGGCCGAGATGCGCCGGCTGATGTGGATCATCGCGGCCGACGTGCAGCCCTATCAGAACATCCCGTTCATCATCCAGGCGATGACCGAATGGGACATGGTGCGCGCGATGCCGACCGAGCATCCGTTGCGGCTCCACTTCATCCGCCGCGAGTTCGGCGCGATCGAGGCGTTGCTGGCGAACTGCGCCGGCACCTGTGCCGTGGGCGATCGGGTGACGCTGGCCGATTGCTTTATCGTGCCCCAGGTCAGGAACGCGCTGATGGCGGGGATCGATCTGCCGAACGAATTCCCCATTCTCTCGCGGGTCTTCGACCACGTGACCGAAGTCCCGGCGGTGCGGCGGGTGCTGGAGGATGCGGGCGGCAAGGTGCAGCCGAGCTTTTTCAGCAAGGCGCATATGGAAGCCTATGCGGCCGGCGATGGATGAAACCAACTGATTACTGAAGTGGTGCGGCGGCCACCCACCACTCGGACCGGGCCGACGAAACCCGGGCTGCCTGCGCCTCGGCCGCCGCCTGAGTGTCGTGCAGGGCAAAGCAGGTCGCACCCGAACCCGACATGCGCGCCAGCGGCGCGTCGGCAAGCGCGCCCAGAACCTCACCGATCACCGGACATAGGCTCCGCGCCGCCGCCTCCATGTCATTGCGCTGGTGCGCCAGCCAACCGATCAGCGCCGCGAAGTCGAGCCTTGCCGGAGCGGGTGCGGCCGGTGGATTGTCCTTGTTCGCGATCGCACCGAAGACCGCCGCCGTCTCAACCGCGAGTCCGGGATTGACCAGCACCATCCAACCTGGAGGCAGCATCGGGCCAGCGCCCAGCCGCTCGCCGATCCCGGCCATGAACTGCGGTGCGGGCGCGCCCAGGCAAACCGGGACATCGGCGCCCAGACGCAGGGGCAGACCGTCCGGCACCGGGACGCCCCAATGGCTGGACAAGAGGCGCAACGCGGCCGCCGCGTCGCTGGAGCCGCCGCCGATGCCGGAGGCGGCGGGAAGGTTCTTCTTGAGGATTAGCGACGCATCCGCCGCAATCCCGTGATGGGCGGCAAGGGCGGCAGCCGCTTTCAGGACCAGATTATCCGCACCCGCCGAGAGGCCGCCGGCAAAGGGACCTTTGAGACGCAGCGACAGCCCCTGCCCCGGCTCGATCGAGACCCAATCCCCAAGCCTCGGAAACACCGCCAGACTGTCGAGCAAGTGGTATCCGTCGGCCCGCCGGCCCACCAGGTGGAGGTAGAGATTGACCTTTGCCGGCGCGAATTCCCGCGCCCCAGCGACGCCCCGGTCAGCCGCCGTCATTGCTGGTTGTATTGGTCGCCGTGCCGTCCGCCGGGAAGATCGCGGGGTTTCCCGCGGCCTCCTCCTCGGCCAGGATTTTGTCCAACCCCTGCACCAATTTGCGGCGGATCCGTTCGGCCTCCTGCTCCTCCGGTTCGAAGGACAGGGCGCGCTTCCACTGGAACCGAGCCTCGGTGCGGCGCCCGACCATCCACAGCGCGTCGCCGAAATGGTCATTGATCACCGGATCGACGGGCCGAAGCTCGACCGCACGCTCCAAATGCTTGGCCGCGCCATCGAACTTGCCGACCCGGAACAGGACCCAGCCGAGCGAATCGACGATATATCCGTCCTCGGGGCGCTTCTCGACCGCCTTCTCGATCATCGCCTGGGCCTCGGCCAGGTTGCGGCGCATCTCGACCCAGCTATAGCCCAGATAGTTCAGGACCAGGGGCTGGTCGGGTTCAAGCTCGAGCGCCTTCATGAAATCCGCCTCGGCCCGATCCCACTGCTTCGAGCGCTCCAGCGCGATGCCGCGCTGGTAGTAAAGCGGCCAATGGCGGCTTTCCGGTTCGGCGACCAGCGCCAGCGCCCCGTCATAGGCCTTGGCAGCCTCGGCGAACTGCTCGTCCCGGCGCAACAGATCGCCCAGCGTCGTATGCGCCTCGATCCAGCGCGGATGCGCGGCGACCGTCAGGCGCAGCGCGGCGATGCTTTCGTCCTTGCGGCCCGCGGCCCACATCGCCTCGGCCCGCCCGATCTCGGCCTCGAGCGTTTCCGGCGCATCGCCGGGAACCGCCTCATAGGCCTCGATCGCCAGATCGTATTGCTGGCGCTGTTGCAGGATACCCGCAATCAGCAGGCGCGCCTCGACCAGGTCAGGCTTCAGGTAGGCGCCGAGCTGCGTATAGGCCAGGCCGATCTGCCAGCTGTTGCCGCGCGCCAGATAGCCGGCGACGCCGAACAGCGCCTCGGCCGCGCCCTCCGGGCCACTGGTGACAACTGGCGCGGGAACCCGTCCGGCCGCCAAATCGCGGTCCAGCGCCTCGAGCCGGCGGTCGCCAAGCGTCAATGCCAGATAGTCGGCGATCACCTCGCGCGCGTCGTCCGTGCGGCCCAGCCGGGCCAAGATCCCAGCACGCACCCGGGTCAGCCGCGGCGTGCTGTTATTGGCCAGCTTGACCGCGCGTTCGATCGCGGCCAAGGCCTCCTCGTCGCTACCGAGCGCGGCGTCCATCAGCCCGGCGTGATAGGCCGAGACGATTGCACCTGCGGCACCACCGGTTTTCTTCTCCTCGATGCCCGCCAACAAGCCGCGCGCCGCATCGGTGTCACCCGCGGAATAGGCCACCCATGCGTCGATCAATTGACCGACAAAGGGCGCATTCTCGTTCTCGCTAACGGCCAGAAGTGCCCGCGCTTCCGCGGGGGCGTCCCGCTTCATCGCGTCGGCAGCCAGAAGCAACACACCCAGGTGGTCGCCGGGGCTCAGCTCCTGGAGCCGGCGCGCGATCGGGATCGCCCGGCCAACTTGTCCCGCCGCAAGCTGGAAGGTCAGCGCGTTCTGCATCAGGTCGACATTCTGCGGATCGCGTGCGAGCACCTGGAGATAGAGCCGCGCCGCCTCGGATATGTCATTGCGCCGGGCGGCGTTTTCAGCGGCGATGTAAGGGCCGGCAACGCCCGGCACTTCCTGCGCCGCCGCGGGCGCGCTCAGGCCGAAAAGCGCGGCGGGGATCGTCAGAGCGAGCGCAACCAGCGCCGTCTGCATTTGGAATCGAATGCGGGTCATGCCTCTCAACTCTGCCTCCTCTGCGGCGCGAACCGGGCCATTTTTAGCCTTCTGCCGCCGTCTTGGCGGCGCGCCGCGCCCGTATACATTTAATAATAGTGCATTTGGGCCTGTTGGAGAACTGTGGATAACGTTTTTTCGAAGGACCGTTCAACCACGCCCGTCATGGCGTGATCGCCCCCAGCCAATCGGCGATCGCGGGTGCCACGATCTGCTGGCTCTGGCGCGACACGAAAACACCCACATGGCCGGTCGGCACCTCCAGCTCGGTATAGAGGGACGGGGCCAAATAGCGCCCCAGGGCCCGGCTGCAGGCGGGCGGCACGATGTGGTCGTGGCTGCCGAAGATATTGAGCACCGGGCAAGCGATGGCGCCCAGATCGACCGGCCGGCCGGCGATCTTGAACTTGCCCTCGACCAGGCGGTTCTGTTGGTAAAGCGCGATCAGCCATTCCTTGGCGGCAGCGCCCGGCATGTCCGGCCGGTCGGCGAGCCAGGTCTCCATGCGCAGAAATGTCTCCATCGCCGCCTTGTCCGCCGCCATCGAGGCAAGGCCGTAGGTGTATTTCGCCAGCGTCCGGGCAGGTTTCAACTGCTGGAACAGGGCACCGGTCAGTTGGCCAGCCAGCATTCCGCGGTCGTCGATCAGATCGGTCAACAAGGTCTCTGGCAGGTTGCGGATCCAGTGGTTCAGAAGGCCGTTTTCCGGCGGCGGCAGGTCCTTGTCCGCATGGAAATCCACCGGCGTGATGGCCGCGATCACGCCGGCCACCCGCCCTGGATGCCGCGCCGCATGGCAGAGCGCGAAGACCCCGCCCTGGCAGATCCCAAGGATCGCGGCCTTGGGCCGCCCGGCCGCCTTTCGGATTTCGGCCAGCGCGTCGCCCAGATGGTCTTCGGCGTAGTCGGTGAAATCCTTGCACCGGTCCTCGGGTCCCGGACTTCCCCAGTCGAGAACGAAGATATCAGCGCCGAACCCCAGCAGGCGCTGGACCAGCGAGCGCCCGGGTTCGAGATCGCTGATCGTCTGGCGCCCGATCAGCCCGTGGACGACGAGCAATGGCGGCTCATCGCGGTTGGCCTCTTCTTCGCGGCGATACCGGCAAAGGCTCACCTTGCCGTCGCGCCAAATTTCATCTTTCGGCGTCGCGCCGATCTCGACACCGCCACCAGCCGCCAATCCATGGCGCAGCCGCGACATCAGATCGGCTACCAAGCCGGGATCGGCGAATCCAGTCCAAGGGTTGGGGCCCGCCATCAATCTTCGCGCCGCAGCCCGCGCAGCTCGTCGCGCAGGGCGCGCACGGTACGGTGCAGCTCGTCGATCTCGGCACGGGTCGGAATATCAAGCAGTTGCGCCAGGTCGCCGATCTGCTTTTTCAGGATCGCAGTGCAGTCGAGACGTGCCCGGATCAGATCGCGCTGCGCGTTCAAATAGTCCTCGCTGCGTTGTGCCTTGGCCAATTCTTCATCGGCGACACGCTGCCATGACGCCTGCAAGGCTTGGAAATCGGGGATGGCCCCCTGGCCCGCAATCTCCTCGGCAAAACGCTTGAGCGCCGCGAACCAGGCCGCGCCGGCGACCGAGCGGTAACGGGCCATCGCGCCTGCATAAGCAGTCCATTCGCGTGTCAATTCCAGTGCCTGTTTGCGCGCCGCCCAAGGGCCAGCCTCGGCCCCGCCGAACCAGGCGAATAGATCGCCGAAGCCCCCGGCCCCGGCCAGATCCACCCAACCCGCCGGATCGAACGGCCCGCCACGCCCCGCATCCGCGCCAGCGTCGGCCACCGTTTCACCGAACCGCTGCCAGGCGCCGAACAGGGTCTGGCATTTCTGGCGCAGCTCGTCGCTCATCGGCTGGCTGGCGAGGAACTGATGGCAGCTCTCCAGCCAATCCTGAAACGGCTTGCTGTCGCGCCCCTCGGACATCGCGCCTCCCTCCGGCCCCCCTGGGCCGGACCCAGCTTAGCCGCCCAACCGCCGGATTAGCAAAGAGCAACGGCTCAGCGCAGGCCCTCCAGCGCCTCGATCATCCGGTCCAGATCGGCGCCCGAGATCGCCTGGTTGGGCATCGACGAGCCCGGCGCGAAGACCTCGCCGTCCGAGAGGTAGGCGCGCAGTGCCGCCTCGTCCCAGGCGCCACCCTTCGACGAAAGCGCGCCGGAATAGGCAAAACCGTCCAGGCTGGCGATGTCGCGGCCCCAGACCTGCCAGAGATCGGGGCCCGACCCGCTGCGCGAGCCCGGGCCCAGCGCGTGGCAGGTCTCGCAGCCCTTCAGCGCCTCGGGCGTCGCGAAGGCGACGTCATCTCCCACCTGGTTCGAGACGATGGCGACGAAACCCTGCTCGTCCAGGAGAGCGGCGATCTCGCCTGTCGGCAGCACCAAAACGTCGCGAATGCGTGCTTCCAGCGGGATCGGTTCGACCACCACGACCCGCGGGTCACCTTCGTCATCGCGCTCCAGATGCACCCGGTAGAGGCTTTCGGCCACCAGCGAGGCAACGATCAGATCACCTTCCCAGAAACCGAATTCCGGCCCCCGGATCTCGGCCACCGCGGAGACGGCGATCGACGGCACCCAGGAATAGATCGGTTTGGTGTAGCCTTCGTGCTTGTTCTGGGCCTGGCCTGCGGGTGGGAAGTAGAACTTGCCGTAATCCGAACCATAGCTCACATGCGGCCAGCCATAGTTCTGACCAACCTGGATCAGGTTCAACTCGTCGCCGCCGGCGGGCCCATGCTCGGTCGACCAGATCGTGCCGTCGGCTGCGACGGTCAACCCCTGGGCGTTGCGGCTGCCCATGGTCAGGATTTCAGCCGCGCCGCTATCCGCATCGATCGTCAGGATCTTGCCGTAGTGGACGTTGGGGTCGGTCGGGTAAATCGTCTCCTTGATCTCGCGATGATTGTCGATGCCGAAATCGCCGACGGTCATCATCAGGCGCCCGTCCGGCGCGAATTCCAGGATGCCGGCTGTCTGATCGAGATGGGCGCGGAACGAGGTCTCGATGCAGGGGCTGGTCTCGAAGATGGTCTGCCAATCGCCTGCGGCGCGCGTGCCCGGGCCCGTGCCGTCCAACCGGACCTTGGACAGCGCAAGCGCCGTGCAGGCCCGGTGGGGGTGGGCGATGTTATGGGCCAGGAACAGCTCCCAACCTCCATCGGCACGGCGCAGCTCTACCCCCTTGGCGCCCACAAACTTGCGCTCGGCGGAAAGCTCGATCTGGCCCTCCAGCGCGCCTGGATCGAATGGGGCGGGTATATCCAGCCGGTCAAACCCGCTGCGATCGCCGCGCATCAGGTGGAACTCGCCGTTCCGGGTTACGACAAGCAAGTCATTTCCCCAAAGCGCCATCGCCCCGCCGCTGCCCGGGTCCTTCGGCGCCTCGACGAAATCGACCCAAATCGGGTATTGCGCGGTCTCGACCAGGGCCCGGTCCGGCGTGAACCAAAACTGCGAGCGCAGCTTGATGTCGATATAGGGGATCGACTGGCCCATGGTGAAGCCGATCCAGATCCCGCCGATCAGCAGCAGCAGCATGATTCCGCGCTTCATCGGGCACCCTCCACAAAAAAGATCGCCGATAGACGGCTGGCCGCCGGGCGCGGTTGGGTCTGGGTCAAGGGACTGCTCCTGCCTGCCGGCACCGGCTGATCCGGCGCTCGTGTCTGGGCGCAGGTTACACCAGATCGCGGCGCGGCGCCAAGGGATCGGCGGTCAATCCGGGTCCACCGAGCTGCCGTCGCGCCGCGCATAGCCTCGGCGCCCGTCCTCGTGCTGCACGACGCGCAAATCCTCGCCCACATAATCGCATTCGTCCATGTCCGGGCGGCGCGAGCCGATCTCCAGATAGACCGCAGGCGCGTCGGACCGGTTTTCCAGGTGATGGGGGCGGTCGAGGCCTGCCGGGAAGCCCGCGCAGTCGCCAGGGCCAAGCTCGCGGGTCTGGCCGCCCGAGACCAGTGTAAGCGTGCCTTCGAGGACCTGGATAAACTCGTCCTCGCGGCTGTGGAAATGGGGAATCGATGACCAGATGCCCGGGGCGAGCGTCACGCGGTTGACGCCGTAATCGGTAAGACCGAAGGCATCGCCCAGCCGTTGCTTCACGCGTCCGCGCGCTCTTTCGCCCGCGGCGACCGGGTGGTCGGCACCCGAGGCCGCGCCGGTAACCGCTAGAACCTCCGCCGATCCGAGGGCCAATGGCGGGTTCAGGCGCCGCGCGAGGCGACGGCGGGCGGCGGCAGCGATGTCGCGGTGGTGGGGCCAATGGTAGGGCACCAGCCTCACCGGCGCGCCGCCGCCGATCTCGCGCAGCTCGGGCGGGCCTTCCGCACCACCCAGGTCACTGTAGAACGCGCGGGCACCATGATTGCTCTCGACGACCCGCAGCAGGGCCGCGCGCCGGCCCATCGCCGCTAACCGGTCCGAGCCCTCGCGCATCAGCGCCGCGCCAAGCCCCTGGCCGCGCAGGGAGGTGTCCACGTGCAGGTTGTCGATCAAGTCCTGGCTGGGGTCTTCAAGGTCGGGCCCAGCAGCATAGAAACCGGCAAAGGCGCCCTCGAGATCGGCGGCGAGGATCAGCCAGCCGGGCTCGGGCTCTTCGAGCCGCGTCCGCCACTTGACCACCATGTCGTCTTCCAGGGCGCCGTCCAGATACGCATCGTCCAGGACACCCCGGTAGCTCTGACGCCAGCTTTCCGCGTGGAGCCGGGCGATCGCGTCTTGGTCCGCCGGGACCGCCAGGCGGATCACGATGGACTTATCGGGGGCCATCTCAGGCGGACCCCTCGCAGGGCGCAAAGGCCGGCAACACCTCGGCCGCGCGGTTCGCGTCCAAGCCGGATTGCTGATCGCGATAAAGCGGATGGTCCGCGTTATGCGAATCGACGAAGACGAGCGGCCGGACGCGGCCGTCACACGGCATCACCCGCAAATGCAGGTTCGTTGTATCAGGATAATAGGGTAACTGATTGGAAAGAAATCCGAACATGCCGCCCAGGTTTTCCTGATCGTCATCGTCGAAGCTGTCGTAATAACGGCGGAAATTCTGCTCGGAGAGCGATGACCAAACCCCGATCCCCAGCGGCTTGGGTGCGCCGAGGACGGGAACTTCCATGTAGCACCGGATGAAGTAGTCGGTTTGATCGGCGGTCTCGATGACGCAGAAATCATCGCTTTGGAGGTGCACCGTGGCCTCGTCCGACCCCTCGGCCCAGCGCGCGACATCAGGCGCCGCATAGCCGACCTCGGGTACTCCGCGCTGCCGCTTGCCGCAGCAGGCGCAGGTCCATTCCCATTCGGCGAAATCCGCCATGGTCCCTCACAGCATCGACGGCAGCACCTGGTCCGGCGGGCGGTGGCCGTCGGCGAAGGTCTTGATGTTGATGATCACTTTCTCGCCCATCTCGAACCGCCCCTCCTCGGTGGCCGAGCCCATATGCGGCAACAGCACGACGTTCGGCAGCGCCATCAGGCGCGGGTTCACCGTGGGCGCGTGCTCGAAGACATCGAGCCCGGCACCGGACAATTCGCCCTTGACCAGCATCCTGGTCAGGGCGTTCTCGTCTATTACCTCGCCGCGGGCGGTGTTGACGATATAGGCTTCGGGCTTCATCAGCTTCAGCCGCCGGGCCGAGAGCAGGTGGAAGGTCGCCGGTGTGTGCGGGCAGTTGACGCTGACAATGTCCATCCGCGCCAACATCTGATCCAGGCTCTCCCAATAGGTGGCCTCAAGTTCGGTCTCGATATCCTCGTGCAGCCGCCGGCGGTTATGATAGTGGACCTGCAGCCCGAAGGCGCGCGCCCGCCGCGCCACCGCTTGACCGATCCGGCCCATGCCCAGAATCCCCAACCGCTTGCCCCAGATCCGGTGGCCCATGATCCCGGTCGGTGACCAGCCCCGCCAATCGCCCGACTGGATCAGCTGAATGCCTTCCTTGATCCGGCGCGGCACCGCCAGGATCAGGGCCATGGTCATGTCGGCGGTGTCCTCGGTCAGAACACCGGGCGTGTAGGAGACCAGGATGCCTCGGCGGCGCGCGGTCTCGACATCGATATGGTCGAACCCGGCGCCGTAATTGGCGATCAGTTTCAGGTTCTCGCCCGACTTTGCCAGCAGCCGTTGGTCGATCCGGTCGGTGACCGTGGGCACCAGCACGTCCGCGGTGGACACCGCCTCGGCCAGGGCCTCTTCGCCCATCGGCTCGTCGGAGTCGTTCAGCTTCACCTCGAACAGCTCGCGCATGCGCGTCTCGACCGCCTCGGGCAGCTTGCGGGTCACAACCACCGTAAGACGCTTGCGGGCCATGGGCAGAAATCCTTTCCGTATTTGGCTGGCCCCGTGATAGATTCCCGGGGCCGGGGATTGAAGGGCAAATCGGTCCCCATGGCGCAAAAAGAGGGGCGCAAAAAACAGGCGCGTAAAAACAGGACCGGCTGAAGCCGGCCAGGCGAGGCAGAGTGGTATGCGGAAGATCATGGCATTGATCGGGCTGTGCATGGGCCTTGCCCTTGTGCACAGCGGAACCACGGGCGCGCGCGGCGCCGAGCAACCGGAAATCGGACCGGAGACCAAGCTGCCGATGCCGCGCTATGTCTCGCTGCGTTCGGGCAAGGTGAATCTCCGGCGGGGGCCGGGACTGGACTATCGCATCGATTGGGTCTTCCAGCGCACGGGCATGCCGGTCCGGGTGATCGACGAATACGGCCACTGGCGCCGGATCAGCGACAGCGACGACGCGGTCGGCTGGGTCTACCACGCCCTTCTGACCTCGCGGCGCATGGCCTTGGTGACCGAGCCGCGGCTAACGCTGCGCGCCGAGCCGAACGGCGCGGCAAGACCGACCGCCCACGCGGAACAGGGCGTCGTCGCCCAGCTTCTGGAATGCGCCACCACCTGGTGCCGGATTACCGCAGGCGGCGCCGAGGGCTGGGTGCCGAAACAGGCGATCTGGGGGGTCGATCCGGACGAGGAATTCGGCGGCTGACAATCCGCGCCCGAGGGGCCCGAGGGGAAAGCAACATGTCCACCATTCTCTACATCATCCTGGCGCTGATCGTCCTGATCCCGCTCTACGGCATCATCCTCTACAACCGCCTGGTCCGCTCGCGGAACATGGTCGAGGAGGGCTGGAGCGGCATCGACGTGCAGATCAAGCGCCGGGCCGATCTGATCCCGAACCTGGTCGAGACCGTTCAGGGTTATGCGGACCACGAGAAGGGGGTGCTGGAAGAGGTGACGCAAGCCCGCGCCGCCGCCACGACCGCCAGCGGGGTCGAGGATACGGGCAAGGCCGAGAACATGGTGACCTCGGCGCTGCGCCATCTCTTCGCCGTCGCCGAGGCCTATCCGGACCTCAAGGCCGACGATAATTTCCGAGAATTGCAGACGCAGCTCGCCGAGATCGAGGACGATCTGCAGAAATCGCGCCGCTACTACAACGGCTCGGTCCGGGACCTGAACACGAAGGTCGAGCTTTTCCCCTCGAACATCGTCGCGTCGCAATTCGGTTTTCAGCAGGCGGTCTATTTCGAACTCGATGACGGCGACAGCCGCGAAGCGCCGAAGATCGACTTCGACGGGTGAGGATTCTCGCCGCGATACTGGCGCTCGCCACCGCGCTGACCACGGCGCCCACCTGGGCAGCCGAGGAAATTCGATCCTTCGACGTAGTGATCAATGTATCGGCGGACGGCAGCCTCGAGGTCACGGAGACGATCCGCGTCACCGCCGAGGGACGCAACATCAAGCGCGGCATCTACCGCGATTTCCCCGTCGAGCATCGCGAACGGGACGGCCGCGTCTCGCTGACCACATTCGAGGTGACGGGCGTGCGGCGCAACGGGGCGAAGGAGCCCTATACCCGCACACGGCGCGGCGCCTATGTGCGCACCCGGATCGGTGACAAGGACGTGTTCCTGCCGGCGCCCTCCGAGCAGGTCTACGAGCTCAGCTACCGCACCAAGGGGCAGTTGCGCGGCTATAACGGTTATGACGAGCTTAATTGGAACGTGACGGGCAACGAATGGGATTTCCCGATTCTGGCGGCCAACGTTGAAATCCGCCTGCCCCAGCCCGCGCTGATCCGCCAATACGCGGGCTATACCGGACCAACCGGCGCGACCGGCGGGGCCTATGAGGTGATCGAGGCCGAGAACGGCGTCTTCCGCGCCCGGATCACCGAACCGCTGGGGCCGCGCGAGGGGTTCACCGTCGCGGTCGCCTGGCCGACCGGTGTGGTCACGGTGCCGCCGGTGCAATACGGCGTGCGCGGGGTCAGCGGATTTGTGCCCGAGCCGATGTATCTGGGCGGCCAGCGGCTGGGGCCCGTCGCAGCCGTTGGCGGCACGCTGGCGGGTGCCTTCGCGCTGCTCCTCGCCTGGCTAAGGGTAGGGCGCGACCCACAAGGCGGCGCGGTCTATCCCCAGTTCGATCCGCCATCCGGCCTTAGCCCGGCGGCGATACGCTACGTGAAGCGCATGGGCTTCGACCCACGCTGCCTGACCGCCGCGATCCTCAGCATGGCGGTGAAAGGGGCCGTCAGGATCGCCGAGACGCCATCTTCCAGCTTTTTCCGGAACGTTGACTACACGCTCGAACCACTTGGGTTGAAGCCATCGCTCAGCCCCGGCGAGCGTGCAGCCTATAACGCGCTTTTCAGCTTTGGACGCGAGCTGACCCTGCGGGCCGATGAGAAAAACGGCAAGCGCATGGACAAGGGGCGCGAGGCGCTCAAATCGGTCCTTTGGGACGAGCATTACGGGGCATCGTTCCGGCGCAATACCAGCTACACCTTAGGCGGAATTCTGATCGGCGTCATCATTGGGGTTTTGCTGATCGGCGTAACCGAGCGCTGGAACATGTTCGCGATCCTGCAATGGGCGATTGCCGCGTTCGGGACGGGGCTATTTGTCTATGCCGCCGGGTTCGCCGCCAAGATGATCGGCGATTTCCGCCAGGGCTGCTCTGGGTTTAGCCTTCGGCGCCTGACCAAGCTGCTGCCCTTCGGGATATTCGCAGTGGTCTTTGTCGCTCAGTTTTCGGCAGTCTTCACGATTAGCGGACTCCCCACAGGTCTGGAGCCCGGGCTGATCCTCGCCGGT
>Ga0224508_10000543_pt1 | contig 36719 bp, 30 predicted proteins | sample SF_Jan12_sed_USG_4_FD_170157 | JGI IMG/M metagenome (GOLD analysis project Ga0224508, IMG submission 170157) | Sediment microbial communities from San Francisco Bay, California, United States - SF_Jan12_sed_USGS_21 | ecosystem: Environmental > Aquatic > Marine > Sediment | place: USA...
GCTTCGCGCGACGAACCTCCCACGCATAGGCAATCCATTGCGCCACGCTGGCCCCGGCGGCGGGAATGATGCCGATCACGAGACCGCAGGCCCACCCGCGGATCAGCGACCAGCGGACATGCTTGATCTCGGCAAAATTCGGCCAGATGTTCCAGGACAATTTCTTGACGCCGGAGATATTGCTGTGCGCTTCGCCTTCCGACAATTCGAGGCCCTGGGCGAAGGCGAACAGGCCGATGATCGCCGGCATGATCCCGAAACCGGATTCGAGGCCGATGACGTCGAAGGTAAAGCGCGGAAAGCTCGAATAGGTGTCGATGCCGAAGGTGCTGAGGAGCAGGCCCAGCAAACCGGAAATAAGTCCCTTGGTCACCGACCCGAAGGTTACCGCGGCAATGGTCGTCAGGCCCAGCAGAGCGATCAGGAACAATTCGGCCGGACCGAACCACAACGACACATGGGCCAAGGGCGGCGCCAGCAGCAGCAATACGACGCCGCTGACGACGCCGCCGATCACCGACGCGAATGTGGAGATTCGGATCGCCTGGATGGCGCGGCCGGAGCGCGTCATCTCGTATCCTTCTATGGCGGACGCGGCCGATGCCGAAGTGCCGGGCGCCCGCAGCAGGATGGCCGAAAAGGAGCCGCCATAGATGCCTGCCGCGAAGCAGGACACCAGCAGGATCAGCGCCGGCGCCGGCGACATGTTGAACGACACGGGAATAAGCAGCGCGATCGCCATCGGCGGGCTCAAACCGGGAATTGCGCCGATCACCAATCCCACGCTCACGCCGAGCAGCATGGCGAGAAACGTCTCCATCGAGGCGATGTGGGTGAGATAGCCGAGCGCGTCTACGAGATACATCGCATCAGCCCAAGGTCGTTGCGCCGGTCATCAGAACAATACTCCTGCGGGCAGACGCGCCTGCAAGAACCATTCGAAAAACGCATACATTGCGGGAAACAGAATGACCGCCGTGATGGCGATAGCGCGGAAATTCCGCACGCCGACAACCAGCGTTGCGACGATTAAGAAGACGAAGGTTGCCGAAAAATACCCTAGTGCGAATATTAATTCAATATACGCAATGGATATAGCTAATAAAATAAATGGTTTTACATTGGAATAGTTGAGGTCGAATTTTATTTTTTCTTTGAGTTCGCCCCGCTTGCGCCAGATTAGTTCGGCAATCATGAATACCGACAGCAAAATCACGCCGAATGCGCAAAACAGTGGCATCGTATCGCCACCGGCCGGGAAATCGGACGCGATCACGATCACACCCGCCGCCGCGGCAATCATGCCGATCGCGGTGATGATTTCCCCCCACAGACGCGTCATTTATTCGCCCCCCGTTGAGACCGCCGCATCCGGCGCGGATCGTCCATCCGCGCCAGTGTGTGCGGCTAAAGGTTGCGGTCAATCCAATCGGACAGTCAGGGCGTTTGCTCCCAGTACTTCACTTTCTTGACGCGTTCCGTCGTCGTGGTCAGCGTGGCTTTCAGCTTATCGCCCGACACCGGCCACAACCCGTTATGGCTCTTGATTTCCTTGACCGCGTAGTTCGCGTCGGCCAGGGCCGCCTTCACCGCATCGGCGATGACCTGATACTTCTTCTGATCGAGCCCCGGCGCGACCACCAGCGTGCGGCCGGCGACCGAAATATTCTTGAGCCCGGTGACCTCGAAGAAGGTCGGCACGGACGGCAGATAGGTGGATCGTTGGGTATCGAGCACCGCAAGCGGCCGCAGCTTGCCTTCGAGCATGTACTTCACGTAGTAGCCGACATTGCCGGCTACCGCGTCGGTGTGATTGCCGAGCACTTCCTTGATCTTCTTGCCGTCGTTGTTGGCGTAGACCTTTTTCACCTTGAAGCCCTTAATGAATTTTTCGGCATAGGCGATGCCCTGGTGGTCGTCGGACCCGACCGCGGTGGTGCTCATGATCACCTTGTTCGGATTCTTCACCACGTAGTCGATGAACTGTTTTAGGGTTTGAAAGCGCTCGTCGCCTTCGCGCACCGCCCAGATGCACGGATCGACCGTCGCGCCGGAGACGAAGTTGAAGGTGTTGATATTCTCCTTCCGCTTCATCTTCGGGTCGAGATAGGCGAAGACGTGCGGAATATTGACGTAGCCGATTTTGTGATCGTCTTTTTTCGCGTCCCATTTCGCCATCTGCGCCCAGGCGACCCAGCCGCCGCCGCCGGAAATGTTGACGATATTGACCGGCACGCCCAGCGCCTTCGCCAAATACGGCGCAAATGTCCGTGCGCTGCGATCGGTGCCGCCTCCCGGCTTCCAGGGCACGACAAGCTGTACCGGGCCGTTGGGGAATTTATCGGCGGCGCTGGCGATGGACGAGAGTGCGCCGGAAACGATCAACGCGCCCGCAAGCACCGACAGGATTGGTTGCGATTTTTTCACAGAAAACACGGTCGAGCTCCTCCCTAAAGGATGTATTCGTTTTTTTGGGGCTTTGCGCCGGGTACCGACCAAATCGGCGCGCGCCTCTGCTTCATTTCATAGAAGTCGGTTCACCCTGTCAATCGATGGTTCACCAGATGATTGACCCTGTCTTCGCAAGGTTAAGCATTGCTGCGATTGACAAAATCGACCTTTCTATCCGGGCGCTTGGCCCATTTGGCCGATTGTTGCGTTTGTCCTCAATGCCGGCCCCGCTATGACGTCGTCTGGTACTCCGGCTCCGCACCCGGCGGCGGCGTCGCCCCGTAGCCGCCTTTTTCGATCACCGCGTCGCGTCCGCCATGCCGTTCGATGATCGCCGCCTGGTCGGCCTTGGCGCGTCGGTCGGTTTCTTCCGGATCGACCATCGCCCGGAGTCGGCGTTCGAAGTCGTCGATGACGGCTCGGTGCGCCGGGCTGTCGCCGAGGTCGTGCAATTCCTCCGGATCCGCCTCCAGGTCGAACAGCTCGGGGCGGTAACCGACATAGTGAACATATTTGTATTGCCCGCGGCGCAGCATGAACGCACCCGAAATCGCGCCGGCGGCGTGATATTCGCTGAAGACCGGACGGTCCAGGTCTTCCGCGCCCGCCGCCACGTCGAACAGCGATGTCCCGGGCAGTCCGCTATCCTGTTCGGTCGCGGGTTCCCCGACCGCGCGCAGGATCGTCGGATAGAGATCGACCAGGGATACCGGCGTTCGCACGGTCTGCCCCTTCGGCAGATCGGGGCCGGACAGGATCAAGGGGATGCCGGCGGATTCCTCATGCATGGTGGATTTTCCCCAGAGCCGGCGCGCGCCCATGTTATCGCCGTGATCCGAGGTGAACAGCACGCGCGTATTGCCGTCCTGGCCCGAGTCCGAGAGCGCGGCAAGCAGCTTGCCGACATTGTCGTCGATAAAACTGCACAAGCCGAAATAGCTCGCGATGGCCAGCCGCTTTTGTGCGTCGTCCTTGAAATACCGCTCGATGATGTAGCACTCGTCGAAAGCCTGCCACCAGGGATGATCGGGCGTGCGGTCCGGCTCCCGCAGTTTCGGCATGGGAATATCCTCGGGCGGATAGAGGTCGAGATACCGTTTGGGCGCGCGCAGGGGATAGTGCGGGCTGATGAAGGAGACGAACAGCACCCATGGCTTGCCGTCCGCCGTCGCGCCGGCGTCGCCCAGCCACCGGCAGGCATGGTCGGCAATGCCCTCATCGTAGGTCACGTAAGAGGAGACACCTTCGCCGATGTCTTCGGCGTAATCGCGGCTCTGATAGCGGACCGGCAGCGGGTCGCGGACCGCGCCGTGGATATCGCCGCCGTCGACCGCGTGCATCGGCACGATCTGCTGGTCGAAACCGGTCGCGTCGGTCTCGTTTCGGTAATGCAGCTTACCGATCGACAGCACCGGGTGGCCGGTTTCCTGCAATCGATGGCCCCATCCTGGGATCCGGCCGTCATAGGGCGAGGCGTTGCACCAGGCGCCGATTTCATGAACGTACCGGCCGGTGGCCAGGCTGGCCCGCGCCGGCACGCAGATCGGCGAGTTGGTATAGGCGCTGGTGAACCGCACGCCGCGATCCGCCAGCCGGTCGAGGTTGGGGGTTTTGACCATCGGGTGGCCGTAACACCCCAGCATATTGCGGTTATGTTCATCGTCCATGATGACGAGAAGGTTCATCGGGTCCATTTCAAGCTCCAGCTCGTGCGATCCGCTGCGGCGGCGGCCATCGGGTGTGACATTCACGGTGGATTTATGGGCGTCGGCGCCTTCTCCGAGATTGCAGGGTGCGTGACGGAATTTCAATTGGTCTGCCTGGGTGACGCCGACCGACGCATTTTATCAGGGTGCTCATGGTTGGGCTGACGCACCTTATTGGCGCGGCGTCGCCATATGAAGGTATCCTGGCGGGCAATTCGTAATATGGCCGGCCGGCCCAAGGATAAATCGCCATGTCTCATCCGAACCTGCTTATTCTCATGGACGACCAGCACAGTCGGCAGATGTCCGGATGCTATGGCCACCCGCTGGTCGAAACCCCCAACCTCGACCGGCTGGCGGATCGCGGCGTGCGGTTCACCAATGCCTATACCAACTCGCCGCTCTGCGTGCCGGCGCGGGCCAGCCTGGCCACCGGCCGGTACGTTCATGAAACGGCGTGCTGGGACAACGCCATCGCCTATGACGGGCGGACACCATCCTGGAGCCATCGCCTGCAGGCCGCCGGTATCCCGTGCACGTCGATCGGCAAATTGCATTACCGGTACGAGAGCGATCCGACCGGCTTCGACGAACAGGTTATCCCGATGCATATCGCCGACGGTGTCGGTGACCTGATGGGCTGTATCCGGCCCGATCTGCCGGTGCGCCATCAATGCCGGAAATACGCCGAGGAGGTTGGCCCGGGCGAGACGGCCTACACCCGCTACGACCGCGACATTGCCGATCGCGCCGACCGCTGGCTGCGCGACCGCGCGGGTAAACCGGCCGACCGGCCGTGGGTGCTGTTTGTTTCCTTTATCGCGCCGCACTTTCCGTTGGTCGTGCCGCAACCGTACTTCGAACGCTATCCGCTCGATCGGATAGAAATGCCGAAACCCGCCGACACCGACTATCAAAGCGCGCATCCGTGGTGGAAGGGGTTCTGCAACAGCAACATATTTGACCGGTATTTCCGCGACGACGAACACCGCAAAACGGCGATCGCCTGCTATCTCGGTCTTTGCACGTTCATCGACGACCAAATCGGCCAGGTACTGAATGCTCTGGACGAGACCGGGCTGACGGACGAGACGCGCGTCCTATTCTTCAGCGATCATGGCGACAATCTGGGCGCGCGCGGCATTTGGGGGAAATCCACGATGCACGAGGAATCCGCCGGCATTCCGATGCTGCTGGCCGGACCGGATATTCCCGCGAACAAGATGGTCGCCACGCCGGTTTCTCTGGTCGATGTGTTCCCGACTGTTCTTGAGACCGCCGGCGTTGGGGCGCGTGCCGAAGATGCCGGATTACCGGGCGAATCGCTTGCGGCGCTGGCGCGCCGGACCGACGACCCGCACCGGCTGGTTTTTTCCGAGTATCACGGCGCCGCCTCGATTTCGGGAAGCTTCATGCTCCGCGCGGGGCTTTTCAAATATGTCCATTACACCGGATGCCCGCCGGAGCTGTTTAATCTGCTACGCGATCCGGATGAACTGGCCAACCTGGTGGACGATCCCGCGCATGGGCCGGTCATCGCGGAGTTCGAGGCGAAGCTCCGAACCATTGTCGACCCGGAGGCGGTCGACCGGCGCGCAAAGGCGGATCAGGCGGCCCATATCGACCGGCACGGCGGCATCGAGAAAATCCTTCAACTCGGCGGATTGCATGGCACGCCGGTACCGGGCGGCGGCTCGACGCGCGTAAAATCATAGAGACCGCTTCCCTCAGGTAAGCTGATCCAGCAGGGTCGATCCGAAATCGGCGACGTGGCGCTCCATCAAAGGGGCGACGGATTTGGCGAATGCCGCGCGCTCCGTATCATCTAAGCGCACGATCGCGACGCCCGCGCGCGCGAGGTTGTCGAGTCCCTCCTCATCCTGCGCGATCGCCAGCGCGCGCTGCATTTCGGTGGCTTCCGCCGCGGCAAGCCGGACTGCCTCGCGAAGGTCCTGGGACCATGTGTCGAAGATGGCCGCATTGCATAGAAACAGCGTGACGCCGAAAAAGTGTCCGGTCAGCGTGAGATGGGGATGGACTTTCGGAATATCGAAATTGAGGATCGTCGTGAGCGGGTTTTCCTGCGCATCGACGCTGCCCGTCTCGGCGGACTCCAGGCTGTCGAGAAAGGTCTTTATATCCAACGCCACCGGCTCAAACCCGATTAGCCTGAACGTCTCGCCGATGAATTCGCTCATTTGGGTTCGGATGCGCATCCCCTGGCAATCGGATGGTGTGTGTATCGGCCGCAGCCGATTGGTGATGTGACGGAATCCGTTGTCCCAGAACCCGAGGACGCGGTAGGGGGTCGCGGCATGCAACTGCTCGGTGAGCGCGCGCCCCGGCGCGCCGTCCAATGCTTGAAAGACCCGCGCCCGGTCCCCGATGACGAACGGCAATTCGAAGGTCTTGAAATCCGGTAATTCAGCCGAAAACCGTATCGTCGAGATGTAGCACATGGTTTCATCGCCGCGGGCGACCATCGGCAACAGGTCGCCCGACTTATGGCCGTGTGCGAGGATATTGTCCTCAAGCTCGAAGGCGACGCGATCGCCCATCCGGCGTTGCAGTGCCGCACCGAACGCCTGCGCCGCACGGGTATGGATGGATCCTTTGCCCTGGTAGCCGGCAAAGCGAATGCGGATGGGCGCCATCTCACGCGGAACCCGCATTGTGGCGGCGGGTCCTGTGGTCAGGAACCATCGTTGAGCGAGACACCGCTTGCGTCTTCCCAAAGCCGGACGACTTCCGACTGGTCGATGTCGAAGCCGTACTCGTCCGCCGCTTGTTTCCAAAGATCGGCGCAGCGCTCGGCCAATGGCGCTGCGGCGCCGATCGCCGCAGCGGTATCGACCGCGATTCGTACGTCCTTTGCGATCAGCCCGGCTGCCATGCCGGTAGCAAACTTACCGGTCAGGATATGGGGGATCACCTTCTTTTCGATCGGGTTGTTGCGGCCGGTCGTCGCCGAGAGCAGCGCTTTGAGGATGGTGTCGGTCTCGACACCAAACTTGCGGCCGATCACCAACGCCTCAATCGCCGCGATCAGCCCCGTCGCATTGACGTAGTTGTTGAGCGCCTTGATCGCATGCGCCGCGCCGAGGTCTCCGCAATGGATGATCTCGCCGCCCATCGCATCGAACAAAGGCTCGCATCGCGCGACCGTCTCCGCGTCGCCGCCTGTCATGATGGTGAGGCTGCCGTCTTCGGCGAACACCACGCCGCCGGCGACCGGTGCGTCGACCACGGTAACGCCCAGCGGAGATAACGCCTCGCCCAACTGCCGCGTATGGGTCGGATTGGAGGTGCTCATGTCGATGACCACCTTGCCGGGCGACAGCCCCTGCAACAGGCAATCGGCGTCATCGCCGCCGACCACTTCGCGTACGATATCGCTGGTGGGCAGCATGGTAATGATCGCGTCGACGGATTCCGCCAACGCCTTTAGCGTCGCGGCCGATGCGGCGCCCTGCGCGGCGACGAAATCGTCGACCACCGCGCGGTTCGTATCGAAGACCGTGACCTTGAAACCGGCCTCGACCAGATGACGCGCCATTGGGTTGCCCATTCGGCCAATGCCGACGAACCCGATCTTTTCGATCGCCGCCATATCTGAATTTCCTTTCTTCTTGCGCTCGGACGAAGCGGACGCGCGAACGTGTTAGAAAACTTCCGTCCCGCTCACCGAGACACGGATCATTTTGCGCCGCTGCGGCAGTTTGTAGTCGCCGATCGCCTTGTGTTGAACCAGGCAATTGTCCCACATCAAGACATCGCCGACGCGCCAACGGTGCCGGTAAATCCGGTCGGGCCGCGTGACGTGCTCGTGCAGTTTTCGCAGGATCGGCGTGGCGTCTTCATCGTTCATACCGTCGATGCCGAAGGTATAGGTTTCATTCACATAGATGGCCTTGCGCCCGGTAATCGGATGGGTGCGCACCATCGGCTGGGTAATGTCCGGCGTCTTTGCCTTTTGCGCCTCGGTGAGCGGCGGCCGCGGATGATCGTGCAACCGTTCCTGCCGCTTCAATTCCTGCCGTCGGTTATATTGCATGACGCCCCGATGCGCCTGAACGAAGGTTTTGGTCTCGTCATCCAAGTCGTCGAACGACTCCGCCGCGCTGGCAAACAGCGTATCGCCCAGCGGATTGTTGTTCCCGTCATGTGGAATTTCCAGTGCGTGCAGGATCGAGCAGCGGCTCGGGCTCTTCATGAAGCAGAGGTCCGAATGCCACATATCGCCGGCATAGGCGCTGCCGATGGTGCGCTCGCCTTCCTTGATGTTCGACAAGACGTGGATTTCCGGAAACCCATCGAGCGAATACTCCTGGCGCACGTGTTTTTCCACCGCGCCGAAACGCCGGCCAAAGGTGATCAGCTGCGCCGGGGTCAGGCTCTGATCGCGGAAGAAGACCACGCCGCGATCGTTGAAGAGATCCTCAATCGCATGAAACGCTTCGTCATCGAGGGGCCGAGACAGGTCGGCCCCGTGAATTTCGGCGGCAAACGTATCGTCGGCTGCGCTGCTATTGATCATGCCGGTCCGGGGGTTGGTGTGTGTGTCGCATGCCATCGTCGCTTTGCAGCGATCAGAATCCGTGCTTGTGTCCCGGCAGTCAAATTTTTTAACCATCGGTTCGTCTGCCGCACCAACTTGGTGCACAGCCGCCAAATACGATGCTATTATTTCAGTACAAGAGATGAGGGTGGATTGATGAAACACGTAACACATCTGGCGGTTGACGACGGGGAAACGCTGGCGCCGGGAGTCTCGACCTCACGCGGCGTCGCGGTCTCCGGCGAGCGCATGCATGTCGGTCTTGTCCACAAGGCGCGCGGCACCGGATCGAAACTGCACCGCCACATGAACGAACAGTTCAACTACGTGCTCAAGGGAACGCTGATGGGCGAGATCGACGGCGAGGCATTCCGGGCGCCGGCCGGATCGGTCATCCACATTCCGGCTGACACGCCGCACAGCATTATTGCGGACCCGGATGACGAAGACGTCATTTTTTACGTCTGCAAGGATGTTGCCGCGCCGATCAATCAGGGCATCCCGATCGACGGCAAGACCGACGGCGCACGATACGAGGACGGCTTTGAACCGGACAATTCATAGAGCGGGCAGGGAGGGAAAATCGCCATGGCTGGCTTTGCCGTGAGCGCCGGGCAACGCGCCGATTACGAGCGCGACGGATTTTTCATCGCGCGGGCGCTGTTCGATGCGGAAGAGGTCGATATCCTCAAATCCGCCTTGGAAAACGACCCGAATATCCAGCAGAACTTCTTTACGCGCACCGACAATGAGGGCGGCGCCACCAAGCTGGTGTCATGGAATCATCCTGGCGACAGCGTTTATGGCCTGGTGGCGCGCTGCCGGCGGGTCGTCGATACGATGGAGACGCTGCTCGACGGCGAAGTCTATCACTACCACTCGAAGCTCTCGGCCAAGGAACCGGGCGGCGGCGGGTCCTGGGAATGGCATCAGGATTACGGCTACTGGTATCACAATGGTTGCCTGCAGCCCTTGATGGCGAGTGTCATGGTCGCGATAGACCGGGCAACGCCCGAGAACGGCTGCCTGAAGATGCTCAAGGGCTCTCACGCGGCGGGAAGGATCGACCACAACCTGACCGACGGCGATCAGGTCTGCGCCGATCCGGAGCGATTGGCGCAACTCGAAGCAATTTTCGAGACGGTCGATTGCGCGCTGGAGCCGGGCGACGCGGTCTTTTTTCACTGCAACACGCTGCACCGCTCCGACCAGAACCGGTCAGCGCATCGCCGTTACGGGCTGCTTTGCCATTACAACGCGGCGCGCAACAACCCGGTGATCGAACACAACCACCCCTTTTATACCAAGTTGGATAAGGTGCCGGACGACGCCATCAAACGGGCCGGTATGCGGTTGAGTGACGGGATAGCGGAAGATTTCAAGAGCCGGGCGGTCAATCCGCCGGAGATTGAGACACGGGCCAAGTAACGCGTTGTCGGTGCCTTGCGTGCCGCCTTATGTAACGAACACCGGCTTTTCCCCCGGCGCGGGCGTGCCCTGGAAGCTTCCCCGATCGATCAGCGCGTCGCGGCCGCCATGCTGCTCGACAAGCGCGCACTGATCCGCATAGGCGCGGGCGTCGGTGTCTTCCGGGTCCACGATCCCCCGCAGGATTTTTTTATACGCGTCGCGCGTTTCCCGGTGCGCGGGATCGTCGTGCAGGCTGGACAATTCCTCCGGGTCGGCCTCAAGGTCGAACAGCTCGGGCTCATAGCCGACATAGTGGATATATTTGAAGCGGCCCATGCGGATCATGAAGGCCGCCCGGTCTGCCCCGGATGCATAATATTCGCTGAAGGCGGGCCGGTCCGGATCATCGTCGGCACCCGCGATGTCGCGTAAGGAACGGCCGGGCAGGCCTTCCGCATCGGCGATCGCGCGGAGTCCGACCGTCTCCAGCACCGTCGGCGCCACGTCGGCCAGCGTCACCGCCGTATGGCGGACCTTGCCTTCCGGAACATCGGGACCGGCGACGATCATCGGAATGGCCGCCGATTCCTCATACATATTCATCTTGCCCCAAATCCGGCGGCTGCCGAGATTTTCGCCATGATCGCTGGTGTAGACGATGAGGGTGTTTTCGCGAAGGCCGCACGCATCGAGGCAGTCGATCACCCGGCCGAGATTGGCGTCCATATAGGTCGTGCAGCCGTAATAATTCGCCATGATCCGATAGCGCGTTCCCTCGTCGACGAAATCATCGAAATTGCGGCAGCGCTGAAGTTTCCGCATCCACGGATGCATTGGCGCCTCGGGATCGATCAGCTTCGGCTTCGGCAAGTCGCTGGTGGGATAGAGGTCGTAATATTCCTGCGGCGCCGAATAGGGCGGGTGGGGGCAGACGAGTGATGCGAAGGCGACCCATGGTTTGTCATCGGCGCGATCCGCCCTTGCTTTGATCCAGGCGCATGTTCGCTCGGTAATGTCCGCATCGTATTGCGTATAGGGGGACTCGCCGGGCCCGAGCCGTTCGAGCCCCCGCCAGCGCGTGTAGGGCGGCGCCATCGGGCGTTTGACGGCTGCCCGCAGATCGCCAACGCCATTGACGATGTGCAGCGGGACGATTTGTTCCTCGAACCCGGTCGGATCCTGCGCGTCGCGGAAATGGAGCTTGCCGATGGACGTCGCGCCCAGCCCGTTTTCCGCCAAGATGTGATGCCAGCTTTTGACCCGGCCGTCATAGGCGTGGACGTTGTCCCAGTAGCCGGACTCGAAGACGTTGCGCCCGGTGGCGATGACCGCGCGGGCGGGCACGCAAATCGGCGAATTCGTATAGGCGGTCGAAAAGCGGGTGCCCCTGGCCGCCAGGGCGTCTATGTTGGGCGTTTTGACGAAGGGGTGTCCGTAACAGCCCGCCGCTTTCTGCTGATGCTGATCGGACATGATGAAAAGTACGTTATACGCGGTCATCGCGTCCTCGCATTGCCGTTAATCGTCGTCCTCCAAGACGACCTTTTTGCCGCCGGTCGCCTTCGCCAGGATCTGCGGCAGGAAGAGCGACGCCACCGACAGAATCAGGAAGGTGATGACAATGGGGCGTTCCAGCAACAGCCACAAGTCGCCCTGCGTCAAGATCATCGATTGGCGAAAACTAAGCTCCATTTTCGCACCGAGCACTTTGCCGAGAATGACCGGCGCGAGCGGGAAGCCGTACACCCGCATGTAATAGCCGATCAGGCCGAACAGGCACAGGAAGGCGATCGACCAGACCAGCCCGTCGCTCAGATACACGCCGGTGATCGAAATCACCATGATGAGCGGCAGCAACATGCGCATCGGCAGATAGAGAATGCGGACGAAGATGCCGATCAACGGCAGATTCAGAACCAGCAGGACGACATTACCGATATAGAGCGCCGCGATGAGCGACCATACGATGTCGGGCCGTTCGGTAAACAACAACGGTCCGGCGTCGATATCGAGAATCAGGAAGGCGCCCAGCATGACGGCCGTGGTCGCAGAGCCCGGCACGCCGAGCGCAAGCATCGGGACGAACGATCCGGCGCTGGCGGCGTTGTTCGCGCTCTCCGGTCCGGCCACGCCCTGAATAATCCCCGTGCCGAATTTTTCCGGCGTCTTGCTGACCTGGCGCTCGATCGAATAGGAAATAAAGGATGCGATTCCCGCGCCGGCGCCCGGCAGGACGCCGACGAAGAAGCCGATGAAGCCGCCGCGGAAGATTGCGCCAAGGCTTTCGGCAATCTCCCTCAGCTTGATATAGATGCGATGCTTGATGACCGTGCCGAGGTTGTCTTCCCGCAATTTCTTGGCATGCACCAGGACCTCCGACACGGCGAACAGCCCCAGCGTGACGGCGAGGAATTGCACGCCGTCCCACAACGCTTCGAAGCCGAAGGTATAGCGCCGCACCCCGACCATGATGTCCTCGCCCACGGTGGCGATCATCAGGCCGAACGTCATCGCCATCAGCGCCTTCAGCAGGGAGTCGCCGGCCAGCGCCGCAACCGCCGTCAGGCCGAACACATAGAGCATCAGATATTCCGGCGACGTGAACTGCAGCGCCAATTCGGCCAATGCCGGCGCCATCAGCATCAATCCGATGACCGCGACGGTGCCGGCGATATACGAGCCGATGGCGGCAATGCAGAGCGCCGGTCCGGCGCGGCCTTGCTTCGCCATCTCATGACCGTCGAGGCAGGCGATCACCGCCGAGGTATCGCCCGGCACGCGGAGCAGGATCGACGCGGTCGATCCGCCATACATCACGCCGGTATAGGTGGCCGCCAGCATCACCACCGCGCCCACGGGATCGAGCGCGAAAATGATCGGCAGCATCATGGCGAGCGCCCCCGCCGATCCGACGCCGGGCAGCACGCCGACGACCGTGCCCAGGAGACAGCCGGTGAAGGCGTAGCCGATATAGACCGGCTGCAAGACCAGACCGAAGCCGTCCATCAACAAGGACCAGGTGTTGTCCATCGCGTTTACCCCGTAATCGCCGCGCGAATTTGATCGAGGAACGGCAGCCATTCATGCAGCCGCACCCATTCGCCCCGCGGCAATTCGCCGAGCAATCCGTAATAGAAGAGGCAGAACATGACGACCGTGATCCCCGCTCCGTATGCCGATGCGCCGATCCAGGTGCGCTCGCGCAGGAATTTCATCGTAACGGTGATGTACAGGAATGTGGCGGTGATGTAGCCCAGCGGCTCGAACAATGCGACATAGACCACCGCCATCCAAAGCGGGGCGAGATCGCCGATCTCAGCGCTGATCCGAGCGCCGAGATTCTCGAGTTCGATCTTTTCGAAGCCTTTTTTGATGAAGAAAATCGCGGCGAGAAATAAACCGAAAACCGTTATCACGCGCGGGAATGAGGTCGGCCCGACCTGGCCTTCGCCGACGGTTTGATGAATGTTCAACGTTTCCAGGCCATAGAAAACCAACAGCACAGAAAATATCGTGACCAGCATTCGGTCTTCGACGATGAAGATTGCCAGGATTCGTTTTACAGCATCCATTGCGATGATCAGTGGCCCGCACTCACCGGGCGTGGCGGTGTTTGTGGGCGTCCCCCCTGTTTCCTAACTCCGTTATGGCCACCGGGACCGGCGCCGTCCGTCTGCGATTGGCCGACGGCGCCGTATCCCGGAATGCGTGTCCGGTAGTTAGGATTTCTTTTTCTTTTTCTTCTTCTTGCCGATGAGGTCGAGTTCGGTGTCGAGCTTCATATAGGATTGGTATTCCTTCTCCAGCATCGCATCGAGCTGCTTGCCGGGAATCCAGGTGGCCTTCAGGTTGTTCTTGGCGACATATTTCTTGAAGCCTTCGCCTTTCCGTACCTTGTCCATAACGCCGACATAGAAATTAACGACGTCGTCGGACACATCCTTCGGCATCCACCAGCCCCGATATTGCTTGAGGATCGGGAAATTGTAGCCCGATTCCCTGAAGGTGGGGACATCCGGGTAGCTGGCGAGTTTTTCCGAGGCGGCGATCAACCGAACCTTGCCCGCCTTGACGTATTTGTTGATCTGGGCCGGGTTGTGCATGCCGAAGGCCACATGACCGCCGAGCAGTTCGAGCATTCCCTGCTTTTCGAAAGCCGCATAGGGCATCTTTACGCCGGCTTCCCGCGCCCATAATTCACCGACGAGGGATGCTACATTGCCGAAGGCGCCGCCGCCGTGAATGACCTTCCCGGGGCGCGCCTTGATATCGGCGATGACGTCTTTCATCGATTTATAGGGTGAGTCTTTTGGCACCGCGATCGTCAACGGCGAAATAACCATCAGCCCGACGGCGCGGAACAGTTTGTAATTGACGTCGGACTTCGCGAGGATCGGATTGTTGATCTGCGACGGGGTCAATGCCTGCATCACATGCGGGTTGCCCTTATTGGTGATGCCGACATATTTCCGCGCCTTACCGCCGCGCGCGCCGCGAACGGTGCGCAGCTTGACGCCCTTTGGCAGCAGTTTTTGCGACTTCAACTCGTTCAGCACCGCTGCGGCAAAGGCATAGGTAGAGGAAGACGTTTTTACATGCGCAATCAACTCGACTTCCTTGGTCGGCTTCCAGTCCGCCAAGGCGGAACCGGCGGATATGCCGAGGGCGCCGATGCCGGCAAGTGCGCAGCTAAGATGTCTGGAATAGTCTTTGAGCACGAGTATTCTCCTCTCCCTGATGTCGTTTTGCCTGGCGCGAGGCAGCCCGGTGCCTGAAAGCTTCCCTGAAGTTCAGGCGTCTTGCTGCTCTAGGCCAATGGTTCCCTTGATTATTTCACTGTGTGATACATTGGTTTAAAAAAAAATGTTGGCCGCGCCCTTCGATAGTGTCAAGCGAATTTCCCCAGCCGGTCTGGGCTTGCTCTGAACTTCCCCATAAAATAAGGCCTAATCCCAATTTTCGGAGCCGGGCAATCCCATCGGACTGGGATATTTCGATTCGATTTGACCGCGCAAATCTCCGTTACTAGAGTCCGTAACGCACCGATGTTGCAATAATCGGATCGTGCCCGAATTTTCCGGCGAATCCGTAGGCAATAAACATAGAAAATTTCGGGAGATTCTGAATGCCCTTTCATAGGTTCGAAGAATACGAAAACGTCTTGCTGACACCGCACCTGTCGACGGCGCTGGCTCCCGTGATCGAGGGCAAATATCTGTACTATTGCCTGAATCAGAAGGAGGCGGGAACCGGCTCCGAACTGCACTATCATCCGAATGAACTGCTGATTTTTGTCGTGCAGGGCAAAATCAACGCGGTGGTCGGCAAGGATCGCCGGATCATCTCGCCGGGCACCTTCGTTCTGGTGCCGCCAAACGCTCGGCATTCCATGAAAGCGGCCGAAGACGGTCCGTGCGCGTATCTGTACATCAAGGATCAGACGTGGTCGGTGGTCGGCATCGGCGCCGACGAAGCGCCGCCGGAAAAGGCGATGAGCATCGAGGAGGCGAACACCTTCCATGATTCCGGCGAAGCCGAGAATCGCCAAAAGGATCCATCGAAATCGCAGGCGATCATTGACGGAATTCCGGACTGTTATTACCCGTTGTTAAGCCAGCTCGACGAGCCGGTTGGCGTCGGCCGCCGGGTCGTCTGGATCGAAGGCGAGCGCTCGGCGCTCGGATTTTACGAATTGCCGGACGCTTATGACGAACGGATCGATGTCAGCCCAAACGAGCAGTTTTTGTATGTACTGCAGGGTCATATGAACGCCCAGGTGGGCAACGACCAGAAAACCGTAGGCGCGGGCGACATCATCGAAATTCCGAAGGGGGCGTCCTACCATCTCGAATCGGATGGCAAAGCGCCGGTGCGCTTTGTTGCCGTTCGGTCCAACGCTGCGCTGGAGGAGCGGATCGATCGGGAGCGGGCGGCCGCGGCCGAATGACCGCTATGCGACACCGCAATTCCCAGCTTCCGCCGCCAATTCCATTCGGGATATTTCCAGATTGGAGCGGCTGTGTTACCAGCACGACGCATGGATGCATTCGGACACGCGTTCAACAGAATTGATTGCCGCGGTTGGCCGAATTAGGAGAAATTGAATGAAACCGGTTCGATCGGTAAAACGCGCTGTCTCGTTGCTTTTTCTCGTCACCGAGAGCGAGCAGCCGCTTGGGTTAACCGAAATCAGCCGACGCCTGGACCTCGACAAGGCGACCGTTTTGCGCCTCCTGGCAACCCTGGAGACGGAAAAGCTGGTGCAGCAGGATCCGCTCACCAAGCGCTATCGCGGCGGTCCCGCCCTGGCCCGGCTCTCCAATTCCCAGAGCGCCGATCTGCGGCAGATCGCCGCCCCGTTCCTGCGCACTTTGCAGCGGTCGGTCAATGAATCGGTCTGCCTCGTCTGTCCGCGCGATCTCGAACGCGTCTGCGTCGAGGCATTGCCGTCGCCGTCGCAGGAATTGACCGTTGTGCCCACGATCGGCACCACGACCCCGATCTATGCCGGCGCATCCGGCAAAGTGCTCTTGGCCTATCTGCCGGCCCAGGAAGTCAATCGTATCGTCGAAATGACCGGGTTGCGGCCGGTTACCCCGGTCGGCATCACGGACCGGCACTCGCTTATCAAGCATCTCGACGAGGTACGCACGCGTGGCTTCGACTACAGCATCGGCGATGTAACGCCGGGAGCGTCGGCGCTGGCCGCTCCGGTATTTGCCGCCAATGATGAGATCGTGGCGGCAGTCGTGGTCCGGGGACCGGAGATCCGAATGGCCGTGGAGCACATGAAGCAGATCGCACCTCTGGTCAAGCAAACCGCGCAGGACATCAGCGAAGCGCTTGGCCACAGCCAACTGCGCGCCGCGGCGATTGCCTGATCCGATACCGGAAAAGAAACGACAGATGACCATGACCGTCGACACCGACCCCACAGCTCCGGCGCGTTACCCGGTCGTCCTGATTACGGGATTTCTCGGCAGCGGCAAGACAACTCTTCTTGCACAATTGCTGCGCCATCCCGGCATGAACAATACCGCGGTGATCGTCAACGAATTCGGCGAAATCGGGCTCGATCACATGCTGGTCGAAACGCCCGATGAAGAGATGGTCCTACTCAACAGCGGGTGCCTCTGCTGCTCCATTCGCGGCGATCTGGTGAACACCCTGAGCCAGCTTCTGTTGCGCCGGCATGCAGGCGAAATCCCCGCATTCGATCGCGTTGTTGTCGAAACCACAGGGCTGGCGGACCCCGCGCCGATCCTCCATACGGTGCTCACCGACGAGGCTGTCTCGCCGCACTTCCTGCTCGATAGCGTGATAACGGTGGTCGACGCGGTGAACGGCGGCGGCCAGCTCGATCGGCACTTCGAATCCGTCAAGCAGGCGGCCGTGGCGGACCGGATCGTCTTGAGCAAAACCGATCTGGCGACGCGCGAGACGATTGATCCGTTGCTTGGCCGGCTTGCCAAACTCAACCCCGGCGCCGATATCCTCGAAGTCACGCAAGGTGTGGTCGAGCCGGACACCCTGCTAAATTTCGGTACGGATGGCCGCCGGTCGCGGCAGTTGGACATGACGGACTGGCTCCGCGAGAGCGGTCAAGCCGCCGAACAATCGAACGATCATCATGCGCAGCACGATCACGAGCACGACGGACATCACGGTGCCGAGCCGCATGCCCATCATAATCATGATGCCGACATCCGGACGTTTTCCGTTGTCCGCGAAACACCCGTGGAACCGGCCGGATTGGAACTATGGCTGAATATGTTGAGCGGGTTTCGAGGACCCAATTTGCTGCGTGTAAAGGGGCTGCTCAACGTCGCCGGCGACCCCGTCGTCGTGCATGCGGTGCAGCATTTGTTCCACGATCCGATCGCTCTGTCCAAATGGCCGAGCGATGACCGGCGGTCGCGCATCGTCTTCATTACGCACAAGCTTGAGCGGGACGAGGTGGAAAAGACGCTGCAGGCGCTGGATCTATCGACGGATAAGAGCGCGGACACGCCGGCGGACAGCCCCTTCGATACCGATACTTACGAGAAATTCGTGAAGGCGATGCAGTCCTTCGGCGGGTCGGAAAAATCGTCGTAAACGGGTGCCGCGGCGCCAGCCGAATGCGGTCATGACACCGGACATCACGTTGATCGCGACGGCGGCTATCATCGCTGCGGCGGGCTTAATTCGCGGCTATGCCGGGTTCGGCTCGGGTCTGATTATGGTGCCGGGTTTGGCCTTGCTGCATGATCCGGTGACCGCGGTGGTCCTTATCCCGCTGATCGAAATTCCCGCCTCCGCCATGTTGTTACCGCAAGCGGCGCGTCACGCCGACTGGCGCACGGTTCTGCCGCTCGGGCTGGCGATGGCGCTCGCCGTACCGGTCGGTGTCTGGCTCTTGCTGAACACGGATGCGGACGTTCTGAAAATTTGCGTTGCCGCATCGATTCTATTGTTCGCGGCGCTGCTTGCCACCGGTTGGCACTACCCGGGCCGACCGGGACCGACCGCAACGGTGCTGACGGGTTTGGTCAGCGGTCTCTGCGGCGGCGCTTTTGCGCTGCCCGGTCCACCGATAACGATCATGTTGATGTCGAGCGGTACCCTGGCGCGCGAGATTCGGGCCGCCATGATTGCCGTGCTCGGCGTGACCGTGCTCTACCGTGTCGCCATTTTCGCCGCCACCGGATCGATCACGCGCGATATCCTTATTCCCGCCGCGGTTGGCGCGCCCTTCTATCTTGCGACGATCTGGGTCGGCGGCAGATGGTTCAAGACCACGTCGGAAGGTTCATTCCGCAACGTTCTGCTGGTGTTGGTGAGCGGGATGGCGGTTGCTCTGCTGCTGCGCTGAAAGCGACGCATCGGACCGGGCGGCGGGGCTCCGCCATCCGGCCCGATGGCAATTTCCTGCGCCGCGCTACGAGCCGCTTGCCGTACCCACCTTGCGGGTATGGTTCAGCAAACCATAGGCGCCGTTCACCCGGGTTACGAATTTGTCGTAGACCGCATCGCTCGCCGCGATGAATGCGGCGCGATCCACTTCGTTGATCTTGACGCCGGCCGCTTTCAGTTTCTTGATCGCCGCCGCATCCCGTTTCGCACCTTCGGCATAGGCAAACTTCTGGGCTTTTTTGGCTGCCGATTTGATTGCCGTTTGAATTTCCTTCGACAAGCCTTTCCAGGGCTTGCGGCCCGCGATCAGGAATGCGGGAATGTAGGCGTGGCCCGAGAGCGACACGAATTTCGGCGCCTTGCCTGAGGCGATCTCGGGCAACGTCGCTTCCCGGCCGCCGCCCGCCGACGCGGACGCCTTGGCGCCATAGGTTTCGAACGCCACCTTACGCCATCCCGTCGACGCGATGGCCAAGCCCTTCAGGTCCGCCGGCTTCTTGACGACCCGGTCGTTGTTGGCGATGTGACGGAAGCCGTTTTCCCAGACGCCGAGCAAGGCGTATTTCTTCTTTTTCGCCCGCTTGCTGATTTTTTTGATGATGCCCTTTTTCTTGTCCAGCAGGCGTTCCATATTATCGCGGTCCGCGATAACGAACGGCATCTCGAAGAGGCCGTAGCCGGCGTGGAAATTCTTGGACGCGTCGGCTGAGGTCACGGTGAAGGTGATCGTGCCCTTCTTTACTTTTTTGAGCAGAGCTTTCTGATCGCCGCCCGCCGAGATTTTCTTGACGGCCGCCTTCCCGTTGAGCGCCTTGTTTGCGGCCGTCACGAAGGCATCAACCGTCGCATCGACCAGCGAACCGGCTTTCGCGGTATGGGCAATCGTCAAACTCTCGCCGCCCGCCTGTGCGGGATATGCGATCAGCAGGCCGACCAAGGCGATCGCCATCATGGGTATCGAATTCGCTCTTTTTTCCATCGTCTTGTCCTTTCTCCCTATGCCGTATGTTTCGACCTAATCTATTTTCTCACACTGTTGCGGGCTGTTCTCCGACAGCCTGTAATTAGGGCTGTGCACTAGTGTTCCGCCGCCTTGCCGGTGCCGGCCGATTCCGGATCGGCCGCCGGCGCTCCGGCGCGCTTGAAGCCGTACCACGCTGTCGCCAACGCCAACAACAGGATCACGATGGTGATTGGCCGGGTCAGCACCACCATCAGATCGCCGGCATGGATCGTCAGCGCCTTGTTGAGATTGCGTTCGATGATCGGTCCCATCACGAAGGCCAGCATGATCGGCACGCTGGGGATTTCGAGTTTTTCGAAGTAGTAGGCGAGGCTGCCGATGATCAGCACCATCACCACGTGCGCCGCGTAGTTGGAATACGCATAGGTGCCGATCACGATCATCAGCATCACGAAGGGGCCGAGAATCCGGCGCGGCACATGCGCGACCTTTCCCCACACCTTGGCGCCCATCAGGCCGACACCCAGCAACATGACATTCGCCACGATCAGCCCGACAAAGATCGCCAGCACCAGGGACGTACTCTCCTTGAACAGAAGCGGCCCCGGGACGATACCCTTGGTGATCAGCACGCCGATCAGAATGGCGGCGGTTCCCGACCCGGGAATGCCCAACGCCAGCGATGGCACCAGCGTGCCCGCGACGACCGCGTTATTCGCCGATTCGGGCGCCGCGACGCCTTCCTCCACGCCGGTGCCGAATTCGTCTCCCCGCGCCGACCAGCGCTTTTCTTCGTTATAGGCGATCAGCGATCCGACCGACGCGCCCGCGCCGGGGATCGCGCCGATCGCCGTGCCGATCAGGCTGTTGCGAATCCAGGTTGGAATCAGCCGGACGGCGTCGGCCCGGGTGAACCGGTTGCGCTCTTTATGCGTCGCCACATCGGCGGCCCCATGGTCCTCCACTTCGGAATCGCGATGCTCGATCAGCAGCCGGAAGGCTTCGGGCGCGGCCAGCAAGCCGATCACAATGACCACCAGCGGCAATCCATCCATCAATGGCGCGAGATCGAAGGTAAAGCGCAGACCGCCGAAGCCGGAACTGCCGACCGTCGCGAGCAGCAACCCCATTCCCGTGGCGAGAAAGCCCTTGGCCGGATCCCGGCCGAAAAAACTGCCGATGATCGACAAGCCGAACAATCCGAGCGCGAACATTTCGCCGGGTCCGAATTGCAAGCCGATCCAGGCCAATGTGCTGCCCGCCACGATAAAAATCAGCGTGCTGGTCAGGCCGCCGATAACGCCGGAAAACAACGAAACCTTGAGCGCTTTCGACGCCAGACCCTTGCGCGTCATTTCGTAACCGTCCAGCACCGTGACCGCGCCTCCGGGCGTGCCCGGCGTGCGTATCAGGATTGCCGGAATCGACCCGCCATATTCGGCGGCGGAATAGACGGCGACGCAAAACAGGATGGCGTCGGGCCCGTTCATGATGAATGTCATGGGAAACAGCAGCGCGAGCGACTGCGAACTTCCGAAACCGGGGAGTGCGCCCAAGACAATTCCCAGAATGACGCCGGCGAGCAGAACGATCAGCGATGTCGACCCGAACACCAATCCCATCGCGGGTACCAGATTTTCGCCGATATTCTCCATGGTCGCGTCGCCCTAAAACTGGATGTAGCGCGGCAGGATGCGCACGGGGAAGGAGACGTTCAGCAGAAGAATGAAGACGACGTAGAAGAACAATGTCGTCGACAGCGACAGGGCCGCCACCCGTATCACCCGCTGCCGGATCGGGTCGCGCCAGCGGGTGAACAGCAGACCGAACAGGAACAGGAAAGTGCAAAGTTCAAACCCGAGGATCGGCAGCAGGAATATGTAGGCCAACACGCAACCGGCCACCACGGCGAAGGGAATGAGTTCGACCGCGACGGTTTTCGGCAGCCCGGTCGTCGGTTCGGTATCGGCGGCGCGCCGGAACAGGCGCAGCAGCAGCACCGCGACCCAGATCAGGCTGAAGATAAGAATGAGGCGGGGAAAGAACGCATCGCCAGGATACCCGGGGAGCACCGATTCGGAAAAAGTTCCGGTCTGCCAAAAGAGCAGGAGCAGCGCGATCCCGATAGCCGCGATCGTATAGACGAGCGCTTTTTGCAAAGACAGCGTCATGCCGGCCGGCTCCCGGCGCAAGACGACGGCTTCCGGACATTTCTGGCCCGTTTGTTAAGGGTCATCGCAATCTCACGGTTCCGACCGGGGCGCGGCCAGGGATGCGCAATTCGCACAGTCCCGCCGGCCGCGTTCCCGACCAAGTCACCGCTTATTTCTTCAAAATACCCAGCTTGACCATCAAGGCGCGCGTCGCCTTGGTGCCGTCGGCCATTTCCTTGTTCAAAGCGCCGACATTCCCGTAATAGGCGGGAATCACATGCGGCTGCTTCTTGGTGTACTTCTTATAGGCCGCCGTGTTGGAGATTCCGCCCAAGGCCTTCTGTAGCGCGATTATCCGCGCCTTTGGCGTTCCCTTCTTGACCATGAAACCCTGGAACTGATGCGGGATCGAGTATTTGATGCCGAGATCCGACGGTACCGGAATATCGGCAAAGGCCGGATGCTTGAGCCGCTTCTCGTTCAGCAGCAGCAAGACGCGTGCGTTGCCCGCTTTGACGTGCGGCAACCATTTGCCGGGCTGCGCGATGCCGATCTCCAGATGTTTTCCCATCACGTCCTTGACCACGTCGCCGGTCCCGCGATAGGGGACGAACCGGATATTCACGCCGACCGTCTTGTGCAGCAACTCTTGGTGGCGATGATGGATCGACCCGATTTTGTTGCTGCCCATGCTGAGTTTGCCGGGGTTCTTCTTGGCGTAGGCGACGACGTCCGGGTAGGTTTCGAACGGGCTATCCTTGTGCACCGCGATCGCATAGAGGTGTTGTTCCATGCGGGCGATAAGATCGAAATCCTTCGGACCGAACTTGTAGTGCGGGAGATTGAAATACCCGGTGAAACTGGCGCTGATGTGCAGCAAGGTATAGCCGTCCGCCGGTTTGTTCTGCACATAGACCACTGGCTCATGGTTGGAGCCGCCGCTCTTGAATTGAACGTTGACCGGCACGCCCAGCGCATTGGCGTCTTTCAATCGCTCGGCCACCATATGGCACCAGCGTGCCGCGCCCGAACCGGGCGATGTGGAGCAGATCAATTCGACCGGCTTCGAGGGAAAATTTTCCGCGACGGCCGGGCCAGCTGAAAACAGCATGATCGCCGCGATGGCGGCCGGCGCCGCGGTTAGCGACTTGCGTGTATGCATGTTTCGATTCCTCCCATGTGTTCGGTTGTACCCTTGTTTTTATTGTTATTCTCGACGTTGTATTAATTTCGACCGACCGTGCAGCGGCCGCTCTCAGTCCTTGGGTTTGTAGCCCTGTTCGTAATGCGGACCCGACATCGTCCCGTCCACCGCCATGCCGATGATTCCGTGCGACAAGTCCTTGATGGCGCAGAAGATGACATCCTCTTCCTCGGTGGCGATCATCATGTGTTCCGCATTCGCCGGCACGTAGATCAGCGAACCGGCCGGCGCGACGAACGCCTTGCCTTCGATTTCACCCTTGAGCGTTCCCTGCAGGACGTAGTTGAACTGTTCGTTCGGGTGGGTATGCATGCGCGACCCGGTACCCTTGGCCTTGTGAATTCGGCCGACCAGCATGCGGTCGCCTTCGACCACGCCGCCATGCGACGTCGAGTAGCCTGTTCCCGCCGGCACCTTGGCCAAGGCCGCCATATCGAACACATAGGTTCCCTGGCCGGCCTTAATGGCCCCGTCGGTCTTCGTCTTATTTTGGTCGCTCACCTTATACGTCTCCGCCATTTGTTTTGTTTCCGAATGCGCGGCTTGCGTCCGATGCCGCGCGCCGTCGCCGGAGAGGCCGAACCGATACGCAATCCATCGCGGACCGGTTTGCCAATCACCTCAACACTAGACCGCATTGCGGTTTACCACGCAAACCATTGATGCAGTATTTTATCCATCGACACAGGCGATGTACAATATCCCAATTCGAAACGCAGGCTGCGCCACTGTCCGAGCCGCTGCCCCCAATCCGGTCACGGAGAAAATCATGAGCCGTCTTACCCTGGAACACTCCAACACAATTGTCGAAGCGGCGTTGAAGGCGCGGCGGGCGGCGGGCGCGCAGCCCCTTGCCGTCGTCGTGCTTGACGATAGCGGCCACGTCAAATCCGTCCAACGCGAGGATGGCGCGAGCATGTTTCGGCCCGATATCGCGCTCGGCAAGGCATGGGGCGCCGTCGCGATGGGCGAATCGAGCCGGTCGCTGGCGCGCAAGGCGCAGGAAAATCCGAATTTCGTGAATGGCCTGGCGGTCGCGTCCGGCGGGCGGCTGCTGGCCAATCCCGGTGGCGTCCTGATCCGCGCCAAGGACGGCACGATCATGGGCGCCGTCGGCATAAGCGGCGACAGCGGCCCCAATGACGAAAATTTCGCCGCTGCCGGGATCGAGGCGGCGGGGTTGACGCCGGATGCCGGCGAATGACGCCGACCGAACAACGACCGCGGATATACGCATGACCCTCCAATCCGAAATGGATCCTGCCGAGATCGACGTGGCGCCGTCGGATAGCGTGATCGGCGCTGAAATTCGTGGCGTCGATCTGTCTCACCCAATCGGCGACGCCGTTTTCGCCAGGATTCACGACGCGTTCCTCGCCCATTCGGTTATTTACCTGCGCGGGCAGCAACTCTCCCCGGAAAATCTGATCGATTTTAGCAGCCGTTTTGGCACGCTCGATATCCACCACCTCGTCGAGCACACCTTGCCCGGTCATCCGGAGGTTCGCGTGTTGTCGAATGTGAAGAAAGACGGCAAACCATTCGGCGTCGCAAAGTCGGGACGGCATTGGCATTCGGACCTGTCCTATAAGGAAGCGCCTGCGTCGGCGACCGTGCTTTACGGCGTCGAAACGCCACCGGCGGGCGCGGACACGTTATTTGCCGATATGTATGCCGCTTATGCGGCGCTGCCCGACCCGTTGCGGCGGCAAATTGCCGGCCGGCGGGCGATGCACGACCGGAATTTCCGCTATTCGCAGATGTATCCCGACCGGCCACCCTTGAGCCCGGAACAGCTTGCCGCGGTACCGCCGACGCCGCACCCGGCGGTCCGGACCCATCCCGAAACCGGGCGGCCGTCGCTTTTTCTGGCTCGGGACGTCGTTTCCGGCCTCGAGGGCATGGACGATGAGGCGGCGCGGCGGCTGGTGGCGGCGATCGAGGAATTCGCGACCGAGGCGCGGTTCGTTTACGCCCATAAATGGCAGCAAGGCGACGTCGTGATCTGGGACAACCGGTGCACCTTGCACCGCGCGACGCCGTTTCCCGATACCGAGCGGCGCGTCATGTACCGCACGCAAATAAAAGGGGACCGGCCGGTTTTTCGGGCATAAGCCCTGAGTTAAAAATAAAATCAGGAGGTAAGGCATGTTGAGAACCGCGATATACGGTATGGGACGCTGGGGTCAAACCCTGGTCAATGCGGTCCAAGACGACAGCAAGAAAATTCATTTCACCGCAGGCGTCGCGCGCGATCCGTCGAAATACGGCGATTTCGCCAAGGAGAAGGGGTTTCCCGTCTACGCCGACTATGCACAGGTCCTGGCGGACCCGGAAATCGATGCCGTCGCTTTGGCGACGCCCCATTCGATGCACGCGGAAAATGTTCAGCAGGCCGCGGCCGCCGGCAAGCACGTATTTTGCGAAAAACCGTTCACTTTGACCGAAGAAAGCGCGCGCGCATCGGTCGCCGCCTGCGAGAAGGCGGGCGTCATCTTGGCCGTGGCCTTCAACCGGCGCTACCAACCCGCCTTTATCGAGTTGAAAAAACTGATCGACGATGGCCGTATCGGCAAGGTCGTACATATCGAGGGACAGCATTCGGGTCCCGCGGGGTACCGCGACCAGCCCGGCGGGTGGCGCGCTTCCAAGGCGGAGAACCCGGCCGGCGGCATGTGCGCGCGCGGCCTGCACGTCCTTGATTTAATGGTCCAATGCGCGGCGCCCGTGGCCAGCGTTTGCGCGATCAGCGATCACCGCGTGCTGGACACCGAACGCGACGACACCACGGCGATGCTGTTGTCCTTTCGCGACGGCGCCAGCGGCTATCTGTCCACCGTCATGGTGACCGGCAATTTCTGGCGGCTGCACGTCATCGGATCGAAAGGCTGGGTGGAGATGCGCGGCGAACGCCGCCTCGCGGTTGCCGGGCTCGAGGGCGAGCCTGAAATTATCGATTTCGATTACGTGGACATCGAGCGGGCGGAGCTCGAAGGGTTTGCCGACGCGGTCGCCGGCAAGACGGCCTATCCGGTGCGCTACGATGACGCGATCCATAGCATTGCCGTGCTCGAATCGATCGAACGTTCGGCGGAGAGCGGTGCGCGTGTCGAGATTCCCGGATGACCTGGGAAAGCCGAAAATTCGACCCGCCGCGCCTTGCCCGTTGACGGCGGTTACGGCATCATTCTAGATAGATTGAAACAAAGGTGCGGCGTGCGCACCGGCGATAGAGACAAGGTAGCAGCACACCGGCATATCGTCGGACGCGCACAAGCAGGGAGGATCGACGCATGGCGTCCAGTAAAAACACCACGGTAATCAAAGGCGGCAAACTGATCGACGGCAATGGCGGCCCGGTGGTGGACAATCCCGTCATCGTCGTGGAGGACGGCCGGATCAAGCAAGTCGGCACCGCCAAAAGCATCGACGCGCCAAAAGGCGCCGAGGTGATCGACGTGGCGGGCCAGACCCTGATGCCCGGAATGATGGACCTGCACATCCATCTCAACATGTTCAACAACCTGACCTTCAAAAATTATCGCGTCGCGCAGTGGGAGGTCACGCCGGAATTGCAGCAGATGTACATGCTGTTCCATTCCCAGCTCTGTTTCGAAATGGGCTTCACGACGTTGCGCGATTTAGGCCTGATTTCCTCGCGCGGGCTGATGACCGACGAATGCTGCGCGGTGCGCGACGCCGTGGACGCCGGCATCTTCGCGGGACCGCGCCTCATTATCGGCGCCTTCACCACCGGCACCGGCACCCATCTCGACCTGATCAATCCGCGGGCCGCTCTGCGCCCCGGCTTCAACACCGCCGATGGCCCGGACGAGTTACGCAAGCTGGCGCGGACAAATCTGCTCAAGGGCTGCGACGTGATCAAGACATGTGCGTCGGGCGGTGGCGGCACCGACCGGGAAGAGCCGGATGTGCGCAACCACACGCAGGAAGAGCTCGACGCCATCGCCGACGAGGCGCATGCGCAGCACAAGCGCTGCGCCATTCATTGCTTCACGCCGGATGCCCAGCGCATGGCGCTGAAGGCCGGCGCCGACACGATCGAGCACATGGTGTTCCACGATGACGATTCGATCGAAAAAATCGCCGAGGCGGGCACGCCGGTAACACCCACGCTGCTGCACCGAACCGACCACGCCATCGAGGTGCGCCGCGAGATCGGTACGCCGGAATTCACACTGACCAAAATGAAGCGCATTCAGCCGAACTGCTATGAAACGTTTCAAAAGATGTACAAAGCGGGCGTCAAGATCGCGATGGGCACCGATATGGGCTTCGAGCCGGATATGGGCAGCAATGGCGACGAGCTTGCCGTCTATGTCGATCTCGGCATGAAGCCGATGGACGCCATCGTGGCCACGACGCGCAATGCCGCCGAGGCGCTGGGCATGCTGGAGGATCTCGGTACGCTCGAAGCCGGCAAGATCGCCGATATCGTCGTCGTCGACGGCGACCCCTCGACCGATATCAAAGTCCTCGGGAAGCGCGAAAACATCCAGATGGTCATGAAGGACGGCACTGTTTTTGTCGACCGTCGCCCCGGCAAGGATGTCCGTGTCATCCAGGCGGAGCATAAGTCCTGGAGGATCGTCGACGCCTGATCGGCGCCGCATGGAGGCCGGCGACCGTGTCACGTTGCCGCGCCCGCACATCGCTATAGTGTGAATGCGCCGGATCGAAACCGTTTGTGGATCGACCCGGCACATGAATGACGCCGGGTGCTAGTGGACCGTCAGGCCGCGCCTTGCTGAACCGGGTGCGTTGACGCGCTACCGTTTGCGCGCCGGACTCGCATCCGCTCGCGCATCCTCAGAAAATGTCGCATCAAATTCAACGCGGTCTCGGCGTTTACCGTTGACTGCCCACCGAAACCCAAGACGTCGCCTTTATCCTCAACGGCGCGCCGGATGCAATGGCGGCGGCCTCGGACGACAATGCCCCTTTCATCGAGCTGCCGGTGGTCGCGCTGCACTCGTCCGGCATCGCCGGAGATTAATTGTGCAACGCAGCATCGCCTTAACGTGACCTTAAATTCATTTGCCGTTCATTACGCCTTCAACCATATGACACGCGCTATCCAGATGTGACGACCGCCGGCAGATATGAGTTGGGCCCATGACGATAACAACGGGACGTGAAATCAACACCACGTCTTACGATTGCTGCGTGAAAGCGCTCGCACTCGCGAGGGGCCTTCCCGCTCCCCATCGATCCGGCCACGGGGGATTAGAGAAACTCTTTTAAAATAAAGAGGCTGATAGAATTTCGCGACGCCTTTCCGGAGGCGGCTGTCACCGGGATGTCAAAGCAAAGACTTCATCGCCGAAAAGAGCATCGCCGTGCACGCCGTGAAGATGCCCTTGGAAGAGCGAGACGACACCGGCTTTGGGCCAGGCAGCACCCGTGGCCCCGAACGCATTGATGGAATGGAAGAATGAGCATGAAACCTGTTGTAATTGCTGACTATGTACGGTCTCCCTTTACTTTCGCCAGCAAGGGCGAACTGAAGGGGGTGCGGCCGGATGATCTCGGGTCGCAAACGGTCCGCGGTTTGCTCGATCGGTGCGATATTGATCCGCAAGACATCGAAGACCTGATCCTGGGCTGCGCCTTCCCCGAGGCCGAGCAGGGGCTCAACGTCGCGCGGATGATCGGTTTGATGGCCGATCTGCCGTTGAGCGTGGGGGGAACGACCGTCAACCGGTTCTGCGGCTCCTCCATGCAGGCAATCCACATGGCGGCCGGCGCGATTCAAATGAACGCCGGTGAGGCCTTTATTTGCGCGGGGATCGAATCCATGTCCCGGGTGCCGATGCTGGGATACAACCCGTTGCCCAACCCGGATCTCTACGAGCATAAGCCCCAAGCCTACATTGCCATGGGCCAAACGGCGGAAAATCTCGCGACCAACTACCAGATCGCCCGCGCCGAGCAGGACGACTTCTCGGTCGCCAGTCACAAGAAAGCCGCCGCTGCGCAGGCTGCCGGCCGGCTTGCCGACGAGATCATTCCCATCAAGACGCCCGACGGCGTTGTGGCGGCCGATGGCTGTATCCGGGCCGATAGCTCGGCCGAGACACTGGGAACACTGCGGCCGGCGTTCGACGAAAACGGTTCCGTCACCGCTGGAAGCTCGTCGCCGCTGACCGATGGAGCGTCGGCGACGCTGATTTGTACGGAAGACTACGCCGGGAAGAACGGCCTATCGCCATTGGCGCGCATCAAATCGATATCGATTGCAGGGTGCCGGCCGGAAATCATGGGGATCGGTCCGGTAGGCGCTACCAAAAAAGCCGCCAAGCGTGCCGGCATCGACATAAACGACATCGATGTCATCGAACTCAACGAGGCTTTCGCAGCCCAGGCATTGGCGTGTATTCGGGACCTCGATCTCGACATGGGTAAGATCAACCTGGATGGCGGGGCCATTGCGCTTGGCCACCCTCTGGGGGCAACCGGCGCCCGGATCACCGGCAAGGTTGCGTCGATCTTGAAGCGCGAGGGCGCGAAAACTGCGCTGGCCACCCAATGCATTGGTGGTGGCCAGGGCATCGCCACGATTCTGGAAGCGGTCTAATGCGTGAAATTCAGAAGGTCGCGGTAATCGGCGCGGGAGTCATGGGGGCCGGCATCGCCGCTCACATCGCCAACGCCGGCGTCGAGGTTGTCCTGTTGGACATTGTTCCGAAGGACGCGGAGGATCGCCGTGTCATCGCGAAAGGCGCCGTTCAAAAACTCTTGAAGACCGACCCGGCTCCCCTGATGCATCCCCGCAACGCCAAGCGCATTCAGCCCGGTAATATCGAGGATGACATTGCGTTGTTGGGCGACTGCGATTGGATCGTCGAGGCGGTCATCGAGAACCTCGAAATCAAGCAGGATCTCTATCGGAAGGTCGACGCGGCACGGAAACCCGGCTCGATCATCAGTTCGAACACGTCGACCATTCCCTTGTCAGCGTTGGTCGAGGGATTGCCAACCGGATTCCAAAGCGACTTTCTGATCACGCACTTCTTCAATCCGCCGCGCTACATGCGGCTGGTTGAGATTATTGAAGGCGCGGACACCCGCCCGGAGGCAGGAAGGGTCGCGCGTGATTTTTGCGACAAGCGCCTCGGTAAGAGCGTCGTCACGTCCAACGATACGCCGGGTTTCATCGCCAATCGCATCGGTACGTTCTGGCTCCAGGCAAGCGTCGTCGAGGCAATGGACGCCGGATTATCCGTCGAAGAAGCGGACTCGGTCATCGGGCGTCCCATGGGGATCCCGAAAACCGGTGTGTTCGGCCTGCTCGACCTGGTTGGCCTCGACTTGATGCCGCATGTGCTGGACAGCCTTCGGACCGCGCTTCCGTCATCCGATCCGTTCCAAGATGTTTATCGCAAGCCCGAGCTGATCGAAAAGATGATTGCCGACGGCTACACCGGGCGGAAAGGAAAAGGCGGCTTCTATCGCCTGAACACGAGCGGCGGCGGCCGGGTCAAGGAGGCCATCAATCTGCAGACCGGCGCGTATGCGAAAGCCGTTCGGCCCGGTCTCGCCAGCGTTGCGGCGTCGAAGAAAGGCAGTATCAAGGCCCTTGTTTCCCATTCTGATAAAGGCGGCGTCTATGCCTGGAAGGTCATGTCCAAGACGCTTGCGTACGCGGCGTCGCTGGTGCCGGAAATCGCCGACGATATCGTGGCCGTCGATGAGGCCATGCGGCTGGGCTACAATTGGAAATTCGGACCCTTTGAAATGATCGACAAGCTGGGGGCCGCCTGGTTCGCGGACCACTTGGCGGCGGACGGTATGGCCGTTCCGGATTTCTTGAGGCAGGTCGGCAGCGGGTCCTTTTATCGCGTTCAAAACGGCGCACTTCAATATCAGACCGTTGATGGCACCTACTCGAATGTGCTCCGTCCGGACGGAGTGCTCCTCCTGGAAGACATCAGGTTACGGTCGAAGCCGATCGCCAAAAACATGTCCGCGAGCCTTTGGGACGTCGGCGACGGCGTCGTTGTGCTGGAGTTCCAGTCCAAGCTTAACTCGATCAATCCGATGATCCTGAGCATGATCCGGAAAGCCATCGATATCGGCGAAAAGGACTACAAGGCGCTCGTTATTTACAACGAAGGCAGCAATTTTTCCGTTGGCGCCAACATCGGCTTTCTGGTCGTACCCTCGATGCTGAAACTGTCCGGTGTCGTGGGCTGGATGGTCGGGCAGGGCCAAAAGGCCTATCAGGCGCTTAAGTTCGCGCCGTTCCCCGTGGTCGCGGCGCCGTCCGGCATGGCCTTGGGCGGTGGATGTGAGGTGCTGCTGCACAGCGATGCGGTGCAGGCGCATGCGGAAACCTATGCCGGATTGGTCGAGGTCGGTGTCGGCGTCATCCCGGGTTGGGGCGGTTGCAAGGAACTGCTGCTCCGTTGGGCAGGCGATACCAAGACCCCCAGGGGACCTATGCCGCCGGTGATCAAGGCGTTTGAGACCATCAGCATGGCCAAGGTCGCGAAGTCGGCGGCGGAGGCGAGAAGCCTGCGCTTCCTGAGCGCCGATGATGGGATCACGATGAACCGGGATCGGCTTTTGGCCGATGCCAAGGCGCGGGCGCTCGCACTGGTCGATGGCTATGCGCCACCCGAACCCAAGGAAATCCAACTGCCGGGATTGTCCGCCAAAGTGGCGATGCAGATGGCGGTTGGCGATTTTCGCAAGCAAGGGCTGGCAACGCAGCACGATGCCGTGGTCTCCGGCGAACTCTCGACCGTATTGAGCGGCGGCGATACCGATCTCACGGAAACCGTCATCGAAAGCAAATTGTTGGAGTTGGAGCGCACGACGTTTAAGCGCCTTGCCATGAAGGCGGGCACGCTCGCGCGCATTCGGCACATGTTGAGTACCGGCAAGCCGCTCCGCAACTAAGCCATAGGATTGGGAAGACGACATGATGGAAATCGCGCTCGTTTTGGGAACTGGCGCTCTCATTGCCCTTGGCCTCGCGTATACCGGTCGCGTTTTCTTCGGTTGGCTGGTCATGGCGGCGACCGGGCTGGCGACTTGGCGTCTGATGGGCGAGCCGTCCGGGGCGGTGTTTTGGGGCGTTGCGGGCGTTGCCGTCGTGTTGTCCCTCCTTTTCGGCTTCCCGGCCCTTCGATCCGTCGTGCTGTCCTCCGGTATCATGAAGATGGTGGCGCCGCTTTTTCCGAGGATGGGCGAAACGGAGCGAATTGCTCTCGAAGCCGGGACCGTGTGGTGGGACGGCGATCTGTTCTCCGGCGATCCCGATTGGAACAAGCTGTTGGCGTTCAAGCAATGGACCCTCACCGCCGATGAGCAAGCCTTTCTCGATGGTCCGGTGGAAGAGCTGTGCCAAATGACCGATGACTGGGAAATTTCCCAGCAGCGCGATCTGTCGCCGGAAGTTTGGGCGTTCATGAAGACGAACAAGTTCTTCGGCATGATCGTGCCCAAGGAATATGGCGGGCTTGGTTTTTCCGCATCCGCCCATTCCGCCGTGGTGACCAAAGTCGCCAGCCGCAGCGTCACGACGGCGGTCACCATCATGGTGCCGAATTCGTTGGGCCCGGCCGAACTGCTGGTTCATTACGGCACGGATGAGCAGAAGACGCGCTATCTCTCAAACCTCGCCAGCGGCCACGATATTCCCTGTTTCGCCCTGACCGAACCGGGCGCCGGCAGCGATGCCGCCAATCCGCAAAGCACCGGTGTCGTTACCAAGGGTATTTTCGACGGCAGGGAAGTCCTGGGCCTTCGTCTCAATTGGCGCAAGCGATACATTACGCTGGCTCCGGTGGCGACCGTGGTCGGTCTCGCCTTTCGCTGTCTGGACCCCGACGGTCTGTTGGGCGGCGACGAAGACCGCGGCATCACCTGCGCGCTCTTGCCCAACGATCTGCCGGGCATGACGATCGGCGACCGTCACGACCCCATGGGCGTACCGTTTCAAAACGGTCCCATCTTCGGCGAGGATGTGTTCGTGCCGCTCGATTTCGTCATCGGCGGTCAGGATGGCATCGGCAACGGCTGGACCATGTTGATGGAGCAATTGGCGGCCGGCCGCTCCATCTCGCTACCATCGCTGTCGGCGGGGGCAGTTCAACTGGCGACCCGCGTGACGGGCGCATACGGCACGGTTCGCGAGCAATTCTCAACCGCGATCGGCCGCTTCGAGGGCATCGAAGAACCCTTGGCGCGAATTGGCGGCTACACCTATTTCATGAATGCCGCCCGGACGCTGACCGCGAGCGCGGTCGATGCGGGGGAGCGTCCCGCCGTCCTTTCCGGTGTCGTCAAGGCGTATCTGACCGAGGGGATGCGGCTCGTCGTCAACGACGCGTTCGACATTCGGGCCGGCGCCGCCATCTGCCGCGGCCCAAAAAACATCCTGGGCCGCGGCTTTATCGGTGTTCCCATCGCCATCACGGTGGAGGGCGCGAACATCCTGACCCGTTCGCTCATCATTTACGGCCAAGGCGCGATCCGCAGCCATCCGTTCATTCAGGATGAAATGGCCGCGATTGCGGACCAGGACGTCGCGCGCTTCGACAAGGCCTTCTTCGGTCACGCGGCCTTCATGGTGAAGAACATCGTGCGGTCCCTGATGCTGGCGCTGACCGGCGGCGCATTGGCGTCGTCTCCGGTGACCGGGCCGGAAGGCCGGTACTACAAGAAGCTCAGCCGCTACAGCGCCTCGTTTGCGTTGGTCTCGGATGCGGCGCTGGCCGTCCTGGGGGGTAACTTGAAGCGTCGCGAGAAAATTTCGGGCCGGCTCGCCGACGCCTTGGCATGGCTCTATCTCGGATCCGCCGCGTTGAAGCGGTTCTATGACGACGGGCGGCCGGCGCGCGATTTGCCGCTGGTGGTCTGGTCTTGCGATCTGGCGCTCCACAATATCGAGAAAGCGTTGGACGGAGTTATCGATAATTTCCCCAACCGTGTCGTGGCGTGGTTCCTACGGCGGTTGGTATTTCCGTTCGGCACCGGCGCCAAGCTGCCGAGCGATGAACTGGGCGCGAAAATTGCCAACGGTCTGCTCGATTCCAACGAAATGCGATTGGCGCTCACCGCCGACATCTTCATTCCGGATGAGCAGGAGGCCGGCTTGGGCCGGCTGGAGGCGGCCTTGACCGACGTCGTTCAGGCCCAGCCGGCGAAGCGGAAACTGAACGCGGCGGTGCGTTCGGGCAAAATCCAGACCAAGCCGCAGGACAGCCTGTATGCCCGCGCCTTCCAGGCGGGCATCATCGATGCGGACGAGAGCGAAGCGTTGTTGCAAGCCGATGTCATCCGGGACGAGGTTATCCAAGTCGATTATTTCGGGCCCGGCGACTACGCCAATCTCAAAGGCTGATTGCGCGCGGCCGTCGCGTGCCGCTCATCTATCGAGCGATCGGCGCGCCAATCTGCACGTCGAATGAAGTGCGGCGGAAAATGCTGGGTTGAGCGGGCGGTCATTTGCAACTCGGCATGCTAAACCTAAGGGCTGACGGATGTCGGGGCGCGACTTGTGACAATGCCATCCCAACATCGAGACCTGGAAGGAGCGACCGATGGGAGCGCTGTTATTCGAACCGCTGGAATTGCGCGGGCTCCGGCTGAACAATCGGATTGTCGTCGCGCCGATGACCCAGTTCTCGGCGGATGACGGGACGGCCGGAGACTGGCATTTGATGCATCTCGGGAAGTTCGCGGTCTCGGGCGCCGGTCTGGTCTTGCCGGAATCGACCTATGTCTCGGCGGAGGCGCGCAACACGCCGCTCTGTCTTTCGCTGTACAACGACGCCCAGGAAGCCGGCGTGAAGCGGATCGCGGATTTCTTCGAGACCTATGGGACGGCGGCGCTCGGTGTTCAACTGTGCCATGGCGGGCGCCGCGCGTCGGCGCGCGTTCCCTGGAAGGGCGGCGGACCCCTGCCGGTTTCGGATGGCGGCTGTGTTACGGTCGCACCCTCCGCCATTCCGATTTCCGAGGAATGGCCCGATCCGCACGCGCTGACCAAATCGGAAATCGCCGACGTTATCCAATGTTTCGTCGACGCGGCGCGCCGAGCGCGCCGGCATTCGCGTGATCGAGTTGCACGGGGCGCACGGATACCTGATCCATCAATTTCTATCGCCGATCAGCAACCGGCGGACAGATTCCTATGGGGGCAGTCTTCAGAACCGGATGCGGTTTCCGCTGGAACTCTACGAGGCGGTGCGCGCCGCGTGGCCCGATCACTTGCCGATCGGTCTGCGGATCTCGGCGACGGACTGGATCGAGGGCGGCTGGACCGTGGACGAAACCGTCTCGTTGGCCCGCGCCCTCGATGCGTTGGGATGCGACTACATGCATGTGTCGAGCGGCGGACTCAGCCCTGCACAAAAAATCGTCACGGGCCCCGGCTACCAGACCGGGTTTGCGGCCGCGGTGAAGGAAGCCGTGCGGATGGCGGTCATCACGGTCGGTCAGATCCGCGACCCGCTGCAGGCGGAAACGATCCTACGCACCGGGCTGGCGGATGCGGTGGCGCTGGCGCGGGCCGTGCTGTTCAATCCGCATTGGCCGCTGCTGGCGGCGCGCGAATTGGGTGCCGATATCGCCTATCCCCGACAGTACGAGCGCGGCCATCCGGACCGCTGGGGTTCGATGGGCATCAACGCACCGGGCAACCGGGAACCTAAAACTTAAGCAGACTATGCGCTGCTGGGCGCGCGCGGCCCGAATCGCTGCCACGTATAGATTCCGGCCAGAAGGGTGGCGCCGGCGATATTGGCGGCATAGCCCGGCAGATTCGCGGGCAGGTTCAGATCGAACGGCAGGAAGCAGAAGATCGCCGCCACCGCCAGAAGGCCCCATTCGATCCAGGTCGCCCGCCGCCGGAAAAACGCCATGGTCCAGCACGCGAAGGCCAGGGTTCCAACGGTTGCCGTCGCCATTGTCCAAGCGGCGCCGAGGGGATTCGAAAAATCGAGGATCGGCGTAAACGCGAACAGCAGTGGCATGATGTAGAGCATCTTCGCGAATCGGAAGCTCATCCAGCCGGTTTTCCAGGGATCGCCCTGGGCGATCGACGCGGCGACGAAGGCGCCGAGACAGACCGGCGGCGTGATGTTGGAGTCCTGCGACAGCCAGAAGACGATCAGATGCGCGGCGATCACGGCGACGCCCAGCTGTTCCAAGGCCGGACCCGCGAGAACCACCAGGACCAGATAGGACGCGGTGATCGGCAGCGCCATGCCCATCAGGAGCGAGGTGAGCGCGACCAAGAGCACCGCCAGCAGGACGCTGCCGCCGGACAGATCGACCAGGATCAGGCTCATCTTGAGGCCCAATCCGGTCATCGCGATCATCCCGACGATCACGCCGACCGCCC
>Ga0224508_10000544_pt1 | contig 36706 bp, 42 predicted proteins | sample SF_Jan12_sed_USG_4_FD_170157 | JGI IMG/M metagenome (GOLD analysis project Ga0224508, IMG submission 170157) | Sediment microbial communities from San Francisco Bay, California, United States - SF_Jan12_sed_USGS_21 | ecosystem: Environmental > Aquatic > Marine > Sediment | place: USA...
AACAAAATCAATCTTTTGGATGAGACCAATGAATTACACTGCTGGACAACCAGTACCTCTTCACAAAAACGGTGTCTTCGTAAACGGCTGGGCAGAAGACGCAGCCTTATAGACTGTATCTTTCAACACACATTTTTTCTTATTTTTATTAAATTGATTTTTTCTTTATTCCTGGTGGGAGAATTTTGATAAAGTTTTTCAAAAAATTATCTTTCTTATCAAAATAGATTTCTGAAAACTTGTTGTTTTTAAAAAATTTTACCCAGGTCTTTTTAAATTCGGTAAACTCTATTGGATTAAAAACCACTCTTGCAGTCTCATGATGAGCTGCTGGGAAAATATCCGATATTTCATTTGGTATCAAACCTATTTGGGGATTATAGTAGCACACTTGGATTGAATCAATATTTTTGAATTTTCTTTCCAGCGCAAAATAATCATGGGATAAATATCCTGGTTTTATTTTTGGTTCTTTTAGTAAAATTAAGGAATTCTTTTTTGTTTTGAATCTTCTAACTATACCATGATAGGAAAGAACTTCTGGCCTATATTGATCCCCTTGATCAAAAAGAAAGATAGCCTTTTCTTTAAATTTTGGAGTTGAAATAGCTAAACTCTCCGAATTTGCAATAAAAATTTCAATCATTTCATATAATTTTGGATGAGCCCTTGCCTTTTTCAAGACATATTCCCATAACCTTCCTTCATAAATTGCCTGTTTTACCCTATCGACTTCAAGCTTTATGGCATGTAAATTATGTACAGCAATTTCATTGATTTTTTCTTGTCCCTTTAATTGACGCATTTCATCTGGAGTATATTTTGAGCATATTTCACAATTGCAAGGGAATACAGAGATATCTGAGAGATACCTTGTCCCATCATCGGTGATGTATCTTTCTTGCTTGGCATACAACATGTATGATGCCGAATCAAATGTATCACATCCCAGAGCTACTGCAAAGGGAATTGTCAATGGATGGCCAGCCCCAAATAGATGAAGGGGAATAGAGTATGGTATTTGTTTTTTGGCTGATACGATCATCTGGGCTAATAATTTGAATTCATAAGATTCCATAAACTCTACAGGACTTCCAAGAGCTAGCATCTTGAAACCCATTTTGACCAGAGATTTGGTGGATTTTTCAACCAAATCAAAATGTTCACCTCCTTGTATAGGACCAATCCAAATTTGCCCATTGTCATCACTATCTTGAAGGGTTTTTTTTGAAACCTTCAAAGTATGATTGACATAAGCCTCAGCTTTTTTTCTTGGTAGACCAAATCCTGTTGGCTTATCCAATGGAATTGCAAAATCAGTCAATATTCTCTTTTCAAAATTTGCCATTTCAGGAGGAAGGACATTAACATCACCATATTCAAGAACTTGGTATCCACCAGAATCAGTCATGATGGCGCCTTCAAAATCAATTATTTTATGGATTCCTTTTTTTATCGTATCCTCACCATAACCATTCTTGGTAATGTAGGCATTTGTAATTACAAGATCAAAACCCATTTCTTTAATTTTTTTTGAAGAAATTGTTTGTTTTACCGGATGAATTACAGGTACATAGGCAGGTGTTTCTATCTTACCATGATTAGTATGGATAATACCAATCCTTCCAGCCAAATCTGTTTTTAAAATTTCAAACAAGCAACTAATTCCCAACAAAGGTGTTATTTAATCAATAAGCAAAAAATTCCTTTAATTCATTTTCTTCTACTATTGAGGATAACCAATCAACATCATCATCCTTAATTTCACCACTAATAGATTCTAAAATTTTTTGTGTGATTTTTTCTTTACTTTTTCCAGTCACATTTATCTGTAAAACATTCTCTTCTCCAAACTCCCTAATAGCATCATGTAAAATAATCCCAAGAACTTCACTTCCTAAATTATCCTTTATCTTTCCTTTAGAATATTTTCTTTCCTTATAGATTGGAATCAAATCACGGGGATTTTTTCTTAATACAAATACCTTTTTGATTTGATTAGATGATAAAACATATGGGGCTAAATGACCTACAATCAAACCGGGGCTGGATATTTTTTCTTTGATTAAATTTTTAAGCTTATAAACATCCACATCATTACTATCGTTATTTTTTTCAATTAATCCAAATTCGAATGCAATTTTATTTATATCGATTATTCGTAGTCGTAGGTTTTTACTTATTTCTTTAGCGATTGTATGTTTTCCTACACCTGGATTTCCGGTAATTACAAAAGACATACTATAAAATCAAAATGACTACATTAAACAATTTCTGCAATACTAATATGTACAATAGGCTTTTTGTCGTTTATGCAAATCGGTTTATTGGGAAAAGCAAATGTTGGCAAGTCGACCTTCTTCTCAGCTGCTACTGAGACTCCTGTACCAACTGGGAATTTTCCATTTACCACAATAGAGCCAAATATTGGAGTCGCCTATGTAAAAAACGATTGTGCATGCAACTATTTTGATATTCCACACAAAAATCCATTATGTGTAAACAAAGTTCGTTTTATTCCAGTAAAATTAATCGATGTAGCAGGATTAGTTCCAGGTGCACACGAAGGAAAAGGTCTGGGAAATCAGTTTCTCGATGATGCTCGTCAAGCCGAAGTTCTTATTCATGTAGTTGACATTGCCGGTACTACTGATATTCAAGGTCAACCAGTTCCAGTTGGAACACACGATCCACTTGAAGATGTTGAATTTGTACAAAACGAATTTGATCAATGGTTTGTTAGTATTCTTCAAAGAGAGTGGGATAAAATTACTCGAGAAATAGATCAAAAGCGAGCAAAACTAACCGATGGGATTGCTAAACGATTTACAGGTTTGGGAATTAAAGACTATCAAGTACAGGAGATATTACAAAAACTAAATTTAATTTCTAAAAATCCTAAGGAATGGTTAGACTCTGATATTCAAATTTTTGTAAAAGAACTTAGGAAAAATACAAAACCCATAATAATCGCAGCAAACAAGGCAGACCTCTGTGAGGATCTTAAAATAATTGAAAAAATTCAAGACACTACTGTTGTTCCATGTAGTGCAGAAACAGAACTACTTTTACGAAAAGCCTCTAAAGCGGGAATTGTAAAATATACATCTGGAGAGGAAAATTTTTCAATTATTGAAAATAAAGATATTTCTTCCCAACAAAAAAAAGCCCTTGATGTAGTTAAAACAGTATTTTCAAAGATTGACTCGACAGGAATTCAAAAAATCCTAAACACGGCTGTTTTTGATTCTCTAAAATTCATAGTAGTTTATCCTGTTGAAGACGAAACAAAACTTACAAACAAAGATGGAGATGTTCTGCCAGATGCAAAGTTATTACCTAGAGATTCTACTGCAAAAGATCTTGCAGCCTTAATTCATGCCGATATTGCCAAAGGATTTTTGCATGCCATAGATTGTAAAACAAAACAAAGAATCGGAGGCGATCATCAACTGAAAAATGGGGATGTAATCAAAATCGTATCAACACTAAGTAGGGGTTAGCTTGATTGGATTAGGAATTGAAAGTACTGCCCATACTTTCTCATGTGCTGTTATAAAAAAAACTGGAAAGAATGGAAAAATTTTATCTGACGTAAGGAAAATTTATCGCCCACCGGGAGGTGAAGGCATTCATCCTAGAGAAGCCTCAAGACATCATATTGAGAACAGCTCAGCGGTTTTATCTGAGTGTCTGGATAAAGCCAAAGTTACCGTTAACGACTTGGATCTTGTTTCCTATGCAGCAGGCCCGGGACTGGGTCCTTGTTTAAGAGTAGGTGCAGTAGTCGCCCGTTCTTTGGCCTCTTACTATAAAATTCCAATTTATCCAGTAAACCATGCAATAGGACACATAGAATTAGGTAAACTTCTTACTGGTGCCAAAAATCCACTAGTGCTCTTAGTTTCGGGAGGACATACAATGTTGCTTGCATTTCTAAATAAACAATGGAGAGTCTTTGGAGAAACTTTGGATATAACGTTAGGACAACTTCTTGATCAATTCGGGAGGTCAATAGGATTTGCTTCCCCTTGTGGAAAAAATATCGAAGAACTTGCAAACGCTTCATCAAAATATGTCCTCTTACCATACTCTGTGAAGGGAAATGATGTTTCATTTTCGGGTTTATTGTCTGCAACAAAATTAATTGCTTCAAAAAGTAAAGAGAATGCATGTTTTTCACTTCAAGAAACTGCTTTTGCAATGATTAGCGAGGCCGTTGAACGAGCCCTTTCCTTTACAAGAAAAAAAGAATTGTTAATTGTTGGAGGTGTAGCTGCGAACAAAAGATTATCTGAAATGCTAAAGGATGTTTGTAAACGACATTCCTGTAAATTTTTTGTCTCCCCACAAAAATATGCAGGTGATTGTGGCAGTCAGATCTGTTGGACAGCACTATTAGAAAGCCAAATCAAGAAAGGAGTTTCATTGGAGGATACCTTTGTGACACAATCTTGGAGATTGGATTCTGTTAAAATAAATTATTGATTTTTGTAATTCTCTATCGCAGATTCAATATTTTTTAACCAATCTTTGGTATTGAATACTCCAAACTTGTATGTCTTTTCTTCATCGTTTGTTTTTACAGTAAAACAAACTTTTTTCATTAATCTACCTTCCTTCCAAGTTTTTACCACTTTACTTAATTGTTCATCTATCAAAGTATCTCCAAAATGTTTTGAAAAATCCATCATTCTAGCACGTGTTTTATCAAAGGCTAATCTTTTATTTGTAAGAGTAAGAATTCCTGAACCTAGATTGTCTTCACTACAGTCTTCTTGTTTTAGTCGTTTTTCCCCCTCATCCATCAGAATCATCCTTTCCTAGGGAAATTTGTATGTTTATCAACAACTTCTAAATTATGATGCAATATTCAACAATAGAATGAAACTAATAAAAAAAGGTGCAGAAGCTGATATCTATATTACAAATTGGAATAACTCTAAAGCCATCTTAAAAGTTAGAAAAACAAAAAATTATCGAAATCAAATTCTTGATTCTACCTTGAGAAAACAAAGAACTATCAAAGAATCTCAAACAATTTCTGAAATAAAATCATTCGGAATACCAGCACCCGTAGTTTATTTTGTAAATCTTCAAAATTCTTCAATTCTCATGCAACAAATTCCTGGAAAACCAATTCATGATTTATCAAATTCTAAAATAATTTCCTTATCAAAACAAATGGGCCATATTGTAGGAATTTTGCATAAAAACGGAGTAATGCACGGCGACCTTACCACGTCAAATTTTATTTTATTTAAAGACAAAGTTTACGTAATCGATTTTGGTTTATCTCAAAAAACAATCAAACCTGAGGATCATGCAGTGGATTTGAGATTAATCAAAGAAATTCTAAATAGTGCGCACGCCACAATAATGAAACAAGCCTGGAACAATTTTTTGATTGGGTACAAATCAGTAGTGGGGACCTTAAAGTTTCAAAAAATTATTAATTTAGTTACAGTAATTGAGGGCAGAGGACGATATGCTACAGTCGTTTGATCTCTTTTTTGCGTCTTCAAACGTTCACAAATTCAATGAGGCAAAAAAAATTTTAGATGATTTCAAAATTAATCTGGGATTTTTTAAATGCGAAATAGAGGAACTTCAATCAAATTCATTGCTAGAAATCGCAAAAGACAAATCAATAAAGGCGTTCAAAAAATGTAAAAAACCCGTTATAGTTGAAGATGATGGACTCTTTATCGACTCACTTAACGGATTTCCAGGACCCTATTCATCTTATGTTTTTAAGACAATTGGGAATGCAGGAATCTTAAACCTTCTAAAACAAAACAGGAAAGCAAAATTTATTTCTATAATTTCCTTTTACGATAAAAAAAATTTTGAATCATTTGAATCTAGATTATCTGGAAAAATTTCTAAAAAAATCATTGGAGATGGTTGGGGATATGATCCAATTTTTATTCCTTCCAAATCGAAAAAAACCTTTGCACAATTAAAAAATAAAAATGAAGTTTCTCACCGATTCAAAGCTTTGAAAAAATTTTCTAGTTGGTATTTAGATAGGTAGGGATCCATCTATCAATATTTTGTTTATTATTTTGTAATACTACAATTCTTGATACATAACTTTCATCCATAACTGAAAATATATCACTCTGTTCTACTACATCTTCACTAAATTTCTTAACTTCTTCCATCTCTAACATGTTTTCACGATCTAGCCTATTTGTAGAACGACCAATATGCATATATGATTTTATTTCAACAAAATTAGGACTTGCTTGTTTAAGCATTTTTGCAAAAGCTGGAATCATTTCTTTATTATTATTATAATCTCTTATCAGAGTAATTCGAAGAACTGTCCTTGTATCTAAACTCTTTAACATTTCCAATGTTGTATTCCATCGTTGCCAAGAATCATCATATTTTGGTTTGTTTATCTTCAAAAAGGATTCATAATCGGCGGCATTTGTAGATAGGTACAATTGTGTAGGCAAAGCATCTTCATCTTGTAATTTTTTTATCATTTCTGGTTCTTGCCCATTTGTTACAAGAAAAATTGACTTTGTTTCTTTTAGAGATTTTAAATATTTTATTAATTCAGGAAGCTTTGGATACATTGTAGGTTCCCCAGACAAAGAAATTGCATAATGGCTTGGTTTTAATGATTCATCTAACAGTTTTTTATCGCTTCTTGAATCTCCATAGTGTCCCATTATGAGAGTTCTACGTTCTTCCATTAACTTTGATATTATTTCCACAGGCTCAGCTACATTTTTTGGATCCATTTTCATATTTTCGTAAAATTCCATTGGTCTCCAACAATATACACAACGATTTTCACAATACATGCCAGCAGGAGAAAACTCCATACAACTATGTGTTGAAATTCCATAAAACTTGTGTTTGTAGCAATTTCCTTCATGTTTGAAGGATTTTTTTGTCCAGTGACAAAGTGCTACTGTTGAATGATCAGATACACCATATTTTGCCTTTTTTAGTTGCTGGGAAATCTTTGGTTTGATTTGAATTAATTCTTCTTCAACTGTTTCGCCAGAACAACTCATAAAATAAAACCCAATTTTGGTTACTTAAATTGATCGAGATTTTTGTTGATTGCTGGATTTTTGATCAAAATCAATACTCAATTTACTCGATTTGGGAGTGAGGTTTAATAACTGGATCTTCGGGAGAAACGTGTAAGTTGAAACCAAAGTACTTTGTAGCACTCCTAGTATTACTAATTACTACATTAACAAGTGTCATAATAAATCCTGCTTTTGCGGCCGAAGATTTAGACCGCGACGGTGTTTCTGATGATATTGATAGTTGCCCAAATCTTCAAGAAGATAACGAAGGTACTATCGATGGATGTCCTTCCAATTTTGTTCCTTGGTATGATGAAGACTATGATGGAATTGAAGATCACCTAGATCAATGTCCGAATTTAAAAGAAAATTACAACAAATTTCAAGACTATGATGGATGTCCAGACAATACCTTAGAAACTGGTTCAACAGTAGCAGATACGGATAATGATGGTTTTATTGACTTGGTTGATTCTTGTCCAAACCAACCAGAAACATTCAATGGTGTATTAGATAGAGATGGCTGTCCTGATAATTTTAGCAAGGAAAGCGATAGAGATAGAGATGGTGTTCCTGATGCTATAGATGAATGTCCACTTAAGGCTGAAATCTATAACCGATATCAAGATGAAGACGGTTGTCCAGATGATGTTATTGATTCAGAATTTATTGATTCAGACAATGACTCAATCCAAGATAAGGTAGATGTGTGTCCATTAGAACCTGAAGTCTTTAATGGATATCTAGACTATGATGGATGTCCTGATATTTCTTTAGACTCTGACTTTACCGATGCAGACGCTGATGGTATTGCAGACAGATTTGATGTTTGTCCAAACCAAGCAGAAACGTTTAACCGATTTGCTGATTATGATGGATGCCCCGATTCAGACCCACTTCTTTTGGGAACTACCGCTGATGCTGATGGTGATGGAATAATTAATTCAGAAGACTCTTGTCCAACAGAACCGGAACGACACAATGGATTTGAAGATGAAGATGGATGTCCAGATATTCCTCCTTACTTTATGGATAAAGATTCAGACCAAGATGGAATTTCAGATTTTTCTGATAATTGTCCAATTGTAAAAGAGACTTATAATAAATTTGAAGATGATGATGGTTGTCCAGATTTTGTCAGTTCTGTTGGAGAAACACCAGATAGTGATGGTGATGGAATTTCAGATTATACTGACTTGTGTCCTACACAACCAGAAATATTTAATGGATTTTTTGATAGAGATGGTTGCCCTGACAGCTCATCAACTGGAGATAGAGACGGAGATGGTGTTATTGATTCACTTGATCAATGTCCAACAATAAAAGAGACTTATAATAAATTCCAAGATGATGATGGCTGTCCAGATAGTGATACTAGTTTATCTGGTTTAGATTTTGACGGAGATGGTATTATTGATTTATTGGATAATTGTGCTTTAGATCCAGAGACTCCAAACGGATACCAAGATCAAGACGGTTGCCCTGACGTAGCAGTTATGGATTTAGATGGCGATGGAGTTCCTGATTCTTCAGATTTATGTCCAGCCCAACCAGAAACTTGGAATAGATATTTTGATCAAGATGGGTGTCCAGATAATCCTGGTGAACAAGATTCTGACTATGATGGAATTTTAGACAGTGTAGATAATTGTTTAACAGAACGAGAACGATACAATGGCTTCCAGGACGAAGACGGATGTCCCGATTTTCCTAATTACCTGACAGATATTGACAGTGACTTTGATGGTATCGTAAACAGCCTTGATGAATGCCCACTAATTCCTGAAACTTATAACAAATTCGAAGATTCTGATGGATGTAGAGATTATGTCGTAGATGAATCAAGTAGGCCTGACTCTGATGGTGATGGAATTTATGACCTTATAGATAATTGTCCAAACCAACCAGAAACACCCAATGGAATTTTAGACAGAGATGGCTGCCCAGACAACTACATTCCTAGTTCAGATAGAGATAGAGATGGAATACCTGATGCAATTGATGCATGTCCACAATCCGCTGAAACTTACAATAAACTACATGACGATGATGGCTGCCCAGACAGGATATTGGAATCCTTCATAGTAGACTCTGACAACGATGGGATACAAGATAAGGTAGATGTGTGTCCATTTGAGGCTGAAACCTATAACGGATTTGAAGATCAAGATGGTTGTCCAGATACTAATGTAAGCTTGCCTGATTCTGACGGTGATGGTGTTGCAGATATCATGGATATGTGTCCTAACCAAGCAGAAAATTGGAATAGATATGTAGATCACGATGGATGTCATGATGTTGTTCCAACTGTAGCTGGCTTGATAGATTCTGATGGAGATAGAATAGATGATTCTGTTGACCAATGTCCAAATGAAAAAGAATCTTGGAACAAATACGAAGATAATGATGGCTGCCCAGATGTTTCTCCAGAGCAATCACGATACAAACATGATGCAGATTTAGATAATATTATCAATGATGTAGATTCATGTCCTTTAGAACCGGAGGATTATGACGGAGACAGAGACCAAGATGGCTGTCCGGATTCCTAGGAGTTTTTAAAAATTGAAAAATTTTCAAATTTTAGGATTTTTACTTTTACTTGTTACAACCCTTAGTATGATGCAAGGTAGTTCCTATGCTGCAGATGTAAATGATAATGATAATGATGGAATTCCAAATAATATCGATTTATGTCCTTTCTTGCAAGAGGATTACGATCCTGAATTTGGTAAAACCATAGATGGTTGCCCCGCAGACTTTGTTCCATGGTATGATGCAGATTATGATGGGATAGAAGACCATATTGATGATTGTCCTACCGTTAGAGAAACCTACAACCGATTCCAAGACCAAGATGGCTGTCCAGATTTATCCCCCGAGGGAGGTGAAGGAGTTGTTGATACTGACGGTGATGGCATCATTGACTTTTTAGATTTATGTCCAAACCAACAAGAGACCTTTAACGGAATTGATGATAAAGACGGCTGTCCGGACGATTTTTTCATTCTAAGGGATTTGGATGGAGATGGTCTTTCTGATAAGCTTGATCAATGCCCACAAGTTCCTGAATCCTATAATAAATTCCAAGACGATGACGGTTGCCCCGACAGTGTTTCTGAAGATGAATCAACATACCAATTCCCAGATACTGATGGTGATGGAATTCAAGACAGATGGGATGCTTGCATTGATGAACCAGAGAACTTCAATGGAGTTCTTGACAAAGACGGATGTCCCGAAGTTTCAGGTGTCATCTCTTCAGAACCATTAGACTCTGATTATGACTCGATTCCAAATACTATTGATAAATGTCCATTAGACCGCGAGAACTTTAACAAATTCGAGGATACTGACGGTTGTCCCGATGAAATTGATCTTGTAATAGTTGGAGATATTGATAACGATGGAATTTTTGACAACGAGGATTCTTGTCCATTTAATTCAGAAACCTATAACAAATTTGAAGACCTTGATGGCTGTCCAGATATAGTTGCTGATGATAAATTTACTGCAGACTCTGATAGTGATGGAATTATAGATTACTTGGACTGGTGTCCAAACCAACCCGAAACTTTCAATGATCACCTAGACCGTGACGGTTGTCCTGACAGTTTTATTATAACGCATGATCTAGACCGTGATGGAATTGCTGATAACGACGATGAATGCCCACAAATTCCAGAAACCTATAATCATTTTGAAGACCTTGATGGTTGTCCTGATTCTTCACCAAGCGAAATTACTACTTTTGAATTTCCAGATACTGACGGTGATGGAATTGAAGATAGATGGGATTCTTGTATAGATGAACCAGAGAACTTTAATGGCGTTCTTGACTTTGATGGCTGCCCCGAAGTTTCTGGTGTAAATGTTAGTGGATTAGATGATACTGATTATGATGGAATACCCAACTATCTTGATCAATGTCCAACGGTAGGTGAGAGGTACAATAAATTCCACGATGAAGACGGCTGTCCAGATACAGTTCTTTTTGAAGTAATTGGTGATACAGACAAAGATGGAATTATGGATGATATAGACGAATGTCCACTTGTTAAGGAGACCTATAATAGATTCCTAGATTTAGACGGCTGTCCGGACTTTATTGCCGATGATAAATTTGCAACTGACACTGATGGCGATGGAATAATAGACTACTTAGATTTATGCCCAACCCAAGCAGAGACATTTAATGATTTTCAGGATCAAGACGGTTGTCCAGATAAATTCGCTTCAACTCTTGATAGCGACAGAGATGGCATTTTTGATATAATTGATAATTGTCCTATCTTGCCTGAAAACTACAATTTGTTTGAAGACCTTGATGGCTGTCCAGATAGTATTTCTGATGATCGAATACCATACGAGTTCCCAGACACTGATGGTGATGGAATTGATGATAGAAAAGATCAATGTATTACCCTCCCAGAAAATTATAATGATTATACCGATTGGGATGGCTGCCCTGACTTGAAAATCGAACAATCAAGTGTGACTCCAAGACCTGATTCGGATGGAGATGGATTACATGATTCAATAGATTCTTGTCCAATAAATCCTGAAACTTGGAACAAATACCTTGACAAGGATGGATGTCCAGATGTTGCTCCCGAACAAAAACGATTTGTACATGATGATGACCTCGATGATATAATAAATGATAAAGATTCATGTCCCTTTGAACCAGAAGATTATGATGGAGACCGAGATCTTGACGGTTGTCCAGATCCATAATGATTTTATCAACTAATCCAAAAGGAAATATCTTTTTAACGTGAGACTTAATAAATACTGAATATCGGAGACAATAAGAATGAAAAAATATCCTTTTGTAGTCTTTTTACTTTTAATTATTTCGACTGTTAGCATTTTAACTGGAAGTGTTTATGCTGCTGAAACCAATGATAATGATGGTGATGGAGTACCAAACATTGTCGATAGGTGTCCACATCTTTTGGAAGACTATGATCCAGAATATGAGATTAATATCGATGGGTGTCCGTCAGACTTTGTTCCATGGTATGATGCAGATTACGATGGCATAGAAGATCATATTGATGACTGTCCTACAGTAAGAGAGAGCTACAATCTCTTTGAGGATGAGGACGGTTGCCCTGATTTTCCTTCCTCTGGAGGTGAAGGCTTTGTAGACTCTGATCAAGATGGCTTTGCAGATTTTATTGATCTTTGTCCCAATCAACCTGAAACATTGAATGGTATTGATGATAAAGATGGATGTCCGGATGACTTTGTTTCCTTGACTGATTCTGATCAAGATGGAATTTCTGATAGTTTGGATGGTTGCCCAACGATTAAAGAGACTTATAATAAATTCAAAGATGAGGACGGATGCCCTGACAATGTTTCTGATGATCTACCTACTTACCAATTCCCTGATTCTGATGGTGATGGGATTGAAGATAGATGGGATGCTTGCATTAATGAACCCGAGAACATCAATGGAATTTTAGATGATGATGGTTGTCCGGAGGTTTCAGGATTTGAATCTGCAGGTTTAATTGATTCTGATTATGATTCAATTCCAGATCCAATTGATAATTGTCCTTTTGAGCGAGAAAATTTTAACAAAGTTGAGGATGCTGATGGCTGTCCAGATGTTGCTGATTATTTAATTGCTGGAGATACTGATGGTGATGGTATCCCAAACCAAATAGACTTGTGTCCATACAACAAAGAAACTTACAACATGTATGAAGACACTGATGGTTGTCCGGATCAGGTAACAGATGGAAAGGTAACTACCGACTCTGATGCGGATGGAATTGTTGATAACCTAGATCTATGTCCAAACCAACCCGAAGTCTACAATGATTTTCAGGATAAAGATGGGTGTCCTGATAGAACTGCCTCAACATTAGATACCGATAGGGATGGTATTATCGATGTAAACGATGCTTGTCCAATTATTGCTGAGGTTTACAACTATTTCCAAGACACAGATGGATGTCCTGATTTTACTGAAGGTCCAATTTCTACTTTTGAATTTGCAGACAATGATAGGGATGGAATTCAAGACAGATGGGATGCTTGCATTACTGAACCTGAGAACTTTAACGGTGTTCTAGATCATGATGGATGTCCCGAGGTTTCAGGTTTTGACTCTCCTGGTTTAATTGACTCTGATTATGATACAATCCCAGATTCCATTGATAATTGTCCCTTTGACCGGGAAAACTTTAACAAGTTCAGAGATACTGATGGGTGCCCCGACGTAGTTGACTATGGACTATCTGGCGACACTGATGGTGATGGAGTTCCCAACCAAAGTGATTCATGTCCCTACATTAGAGAAATCTACAACATGTTTGAAGATACTGATGGTTGTCCAGATCAAGTAACTGATGATAAATATACTGTAGACACTGACGGTGATGGAATTGTTGATAACTTGGACTTGTGTCCAACTCAAGCAGAAGTTTACAATGAATTCCAAGATGCTGATGGTTGCCCTGACAAATACTACTCAACATTAGACAGAGATATGGACGGCGTAATTGATGCCTTGGATTCTTGTCCAATAGCACCCGAGGTTTACAATTTTTACCTTGACACTGATGGCTGTCCTGACGATGTTTCTGAAGAAATAACAACATATCAATTTCCAGACACTGATGGTGATGGAATCGAAGATAGAAAAGATCAGTGTATTGAACTACCAGAAACCTATAATGATTATACGGATTGGGATGGGTGTCCTGACTTTAAATTAGAAGAGTCTACTGCAACGGCAAGAATTGATTCTGATCATGATGGATTGTATGATGCAATAGATTCTTGTCCAGTAAGTCCTGAAACCTGGAATAAGTACAAGGACTTTGATGGCTGCCCAGACACTGCACCAGAACAGCAAAGATTTGTTCACGATGATGACTTGGATGGTATCATAAATGATGAAGATTTGTGTCCTTTGGAGCCCGAAGATTATGATGGCGACAGAGATAAAGACGGCTGTCCAGATTTATAGGATTGTTTTTTCCAATATTTTAAATCTCTCAAAGGTATAAAATGGTAAATATATTCGAACACAAAAAAAACCTTCATGCTCCCAAGATTCACTAGTAGAGCCTTTTTGGCCCCTATGGCAGGGGTAAGTGATCCTGCACTTCGACTGCAATGCAAAAAATTTGGGGCAGGATTAGTTGTTACCGAATTTACCAATATTCACAGCATAGTTGCCAAAGACAAACAACTAAAAGAAAATCAAAAAACAATTCAAGAATTTATTGAATATTCTGAAAAAGAACGTCCACTGTCAGTTCAATTATTTGGCTCTGATCTTACAGCCCTAGAACAAGGAGCAAAAATTGTAGAACCATTTTTTGATATAATTGATTATAACATGGGATGCCCAGCACCTCATGTAACTCAACAGATGGCAGGAGGTGCTCTTTTACAAGAAACAAATCTCACCAGGCAAATTTTTACAACATTGGTAAACTCGGTAAAAAAACCTGTTACACTAAAGATTAGATTAGGTGTTACCGAAGCTAGCCGATATTTGTTCAAAGACATAGCCCAAATTGCAGAAGACGAAGGAATTGAAATGATAACTCTACATGCTAGAACCGTACACCAAGGATATTCTGGAGAAGCAGATTGGAAAATGATAAAAGAACTAAAAGAAGTCTCGAGTATTCCAATTGTTGGAAATGGTGACATTACAACTCCTGAAGGTGCTAAAAAGATGATTGATGAGACCAATTGTGATTATGTAATGATTGGAAGAGGAGCGATGGGAAATCCATTTTTATTTGAACAAATTAACGATTATCTTTCTTCTGGAAGTTATAATGATTATTCTTTTAAAGATAGATTAGATTCTTTTTTTGAATACCTTTTTCTCACAAAGCAATACAAAATAAAATTTGCAAACATAAAGGGGCAAGCAATGAGATTTACAAAAGGTATTACTGGCGGTTCCAAATTACGATCCAAAATCACTTTATCGAAAAATATTGAAGAGTTAGAAAAAATTATGAAAGACGCTTATCACTAATTTTAATTTAAAATTATCAATAGAATCAACACTCTCACGTTGGTCAAAAATTTGTTTCTAACTCTTTACATATTTTTAGGCAAAGTTAACAATTTCCAATGAAAATTTAATAAATTTAGATTATTACTTATATATTTCCAGTATGGAATTTACCTATGAAGTTGGGAATTGAAAAATAAAAATGGCAATAGCATTTGTTCTCATAAACTGTGAACTAGGCTCTGAGGAGACCGTAATTTCAGAACTAAAATCCATAGAAGGCATTAAAGAGGTTCATGGGACATTTGGTGCCTATGATATTTTAGCCAAAGTAGAATCAGACCAAGTTGAAAAACTACGAGAGACTATTACCTGGAAGGTAAGAAAAATACCAAAAATAAGATCAACACTAACCCTTATGGGAATTGAAGGACAAGAATAAACAGGTCCTTTGGAACAGAATTTCTCATATTTTTTGAATTTCTAACTAAATCTGTAGCTATCAAAACATACATTTTCCTATATACAAGAAATTATTAGATATTTTATGAAAGTTCTCATAGTTGATGATAATCAGGATATCACAGACCTTCTCACAAGGTACCTTAGTTCCAAGGGAATTGATACTAGGGCAACAAATGATCCTCTAGATGGCTTGAAAAAAATAAAAGAAGAAAATTATGATACTGTTCTTTTAGACATTTCAATGCCTGATTTTAGTGGAATTGATATTATTCACACATTGGAAAGAGAAAAAAAATTAAAAGATCAAAAAATAGTTATTTTTTCTGCAACTGCCTTTACTGAAGGTGAAGTTCACCATTTGTTACAGAAGGAAGGCGTTGAATTGTGTTTAAAAAAACCTATTAAACTCAACAAAGTTTTAACAGCTATTTCTAATTAACACCCAAATTTTTAGAATAATTTACACCCTAAACATATTGACATATCATTCATTTTGATTGAAGTTTGAAATTATTTTTTGGGAATTCGTGTAACAAAAAATTTGGCACACTTAACTAGGTTTATTAAATTAAAATGAAACTTTATGGCAATGAATACAAACAAAACATCAGCTGGAAAAGTTGCTTTTATTGCAGGAGTACCACTTATGTTAATTGCATCAGTTCTAGTGATTTCAATTCCAAATGCTTATGCCGGAGTAGAAACCTGTAATGGATTGCCAGTTACAATTTCTGGAACCGACGGAAATGATTTCATCCTCGGAACAAGCGGTGATGATGTAATCAAAGCTGGAAAAGGCGATGATTTCATAGCTGCACTTGGAGGTAATGATACAATCTGTGCTGGAAAAGGAGATGACACCATTGTTGGTGGAAACGGAAATGACATTATCCATGCAGGCCAAGGAGATGATGGCATTTCTGGCGGAGATGGCAACGACATTATCCATGCAGGCCAAGGCGATGACATCATATCTGGTGGAGATGGTAATGATTACATCTCTGGTGGACGAGGCATTGACCCAATAGCTGGTGGTAATGGCATCGATACATGCGATGCAGGCAACCCAAAAGATGGAGATCCAGCACCACTTCAATGTGAGGCATAACTAAACTCTTTTTTTCTTTTTTTTTATTATCCAACAAACCAACTTCATATTATAATCTGGATTAGGGTAACTTTTAGTGCCTAGAAAGGGGGGATACTATTTTTACTGACAGTCGATAAGCTCGTTAACACTTCCTTTAGTAAGGAACTAGGCTTTTCCTGAAATTAAATCTAAAAAAGGCTGTTTCGAATTTCAATCACCATAAAATTCACTCCAACTTTTCCCTAGAATCTGAATAATTCTATATGCTAACCTATCAATATTCACATTGGGCTCTGCGGTAAGAAGAAGGATCATATTTTTTAAAGGAAAACTCATTATGACTAATTTCTCACGTCTCGAGGCAGAATATTTTACTGCTCCCATAGAATAATCAAATTTCTTTCTAGTGGAAATTCTTAATGCTAGTTCTCTGAAAATTTGTTTTTGATCCTCATCGTTTTCAAAGGGAACGATATCTTCTCGATATTGACCTTCTACCAAATCTCCTTCCAAATTGACAAAACCGGCAAATCTAATCTCTTTTTCAGACAAAATTTCAATTAATTTTTGTTTAAACAAACTCTCAGGAACATCATTATCCATATTTTTTCGGCTTGATAATAGTACATTTTCTCAACATAAAATACCTGCCTTAAGACATTAAAAATAATACAAAAGAGCCTACCGAATTCTTTTTCTTTAAATGAATTACAACAAATCTATTCAAAAACTACCCAATTAGTGGTCAAACAATTAAAAATTCTTGATATTTTTTATAAAATAAAATAATTAGAGGGCTTCGCTTCCTCTCTTTTTTGAGGCAATGTTAAGAACATCTTCAACATTTTCTGTTGCTATAATTCCATCTCCACCATTTCCAGTAAAAGCAGCATCTGCAATTGCAGAGACTACGGCTTCAGCTTGGGAATCATCAACTATAGTAGTAACTGTGGCTACCTTGTTGTATTCTGCCTCAAATGTACCTGTACCTCTTCCTGCTCTCATGGTTTGTCTTTTTCCAGAGCCACGTCCATTTCCTTCTAAAATGGTATAACCTCCAACTAATTCTTTGAGGGCATCGGAAACTGCACCTACCTTATCGGTCTGTATTGTTGCCTCGATTCGTTTCATTTGCATTTCTAAATCCCTATTATTTAAAAAAGATCATATGTTTTAATGGAAAATTTATGATACATTAATTCCAGGGTAATGTCATTATACTCTGATCTTTTTAGTACCAAAGAAAATTTAATTTATGAAAAGTGATGAAAAACGATCTCACCGACTAAATTATCTTTTAAAATATTATTTGAATAATCCTAAAGAAAAAGATCTTTATCTTCGAGCAAAACAATTAGGGGTTGCAGACTCTACTGCCAAAGATTACATTAGAACTGTAATTATTCAAGCAAGGAAGGTTACCCAGCGATAATCTGTATCTCTGGAGATCAACCCCATCAACAGTATTCCTCGACAAATTTTATCATACTTGAGTGATTATTTTGAAGTAAAATTCGTAAAATTTTGTTTATACTTTATTACTAATCTTAAGCACGGTAACTTCATAAACAATCTAATCAAAGAAAAACACAAGTATGTCTGATCCGATTGTGGATGATGTTCAAACTCTCTTGGATAAAGAATTGGGAGATAAACGGATTTTAGAACAAATTCAAAGGGCAGCCCAAAATAATGAGGTAATAAGTAATTTTGAAAGAAATTATGTCAGAAAACTAGCAGAAAAACACTTGGGGAGAAAACCTCCAGAGCCATCAAAACAAACAATCCCAGATGTGGAAATCCCACCGGTCTCTCCAATAATTGAATCTCAAACGATACAAACATGGTCTACACCTTCTAAAGTAAAAAAATCAAGTTCAAATCATAATAAAATTATTTTGGGAATAGGCTTAGCCGCATTGGTAATTATAGTAATTGCTGCAGCATCTCTAAGTGGAATTTCAGATAGTTCTCCAGGAACAATAGTACCTGACCAAACGTCAAACATCCCCAAATCATTTTCCATAAAAACAGATTTTCCAGTATATCAAAAAGGAGACATAATTTCAATTAGTGGGAATTCAAATTTGTCTTTTGGAAATTCAGTAATTTTGTCTATAGAGAATTCTAAAAATTTGATAGTATGGTCTGAACAAACCAATGTAAAAAGTAATGGCCAATTTGCCACACTTACCTTTGCTGGAGGTTTTGGTTGGGAAGAATCTGGAACATTTACAATAATCGCAGAGAGTGATTCAGAAAAAATCTCAAATACCTTTTCATTTACTGGATAATCATTCAAACTCTTTCCAGTGTGAATCTATTACATCTCGTAATTTTTCAACACTAATTTCTTCCATGTATTCACGATAAATAATAAATTTATTCTGCTTGTTTTGAGATTCCTCATAAATATCACGAGTGCTTTTTGGTATTGCGCCTTTTTTCCATTGATTCATCTCAAAAATCCATATCTTGGAATCTGGATTCGAAAAATTAATGTCATCACAACCGATAATGTACAAATAACATTTAGTAGATTGATTTAATTTTTCATGCAATTTTTCATAGGCAATCATCTGCCCCATAGGGACATTGATTTTATCATTATGAAATCCCTTGAATTCAAGAACGATAAAACCTCCATTATGCTCAATTAACCAGTCAATATCAGTTCCACCAGATGCTATCATGCCATGCACAATCAAGTTTCCTAGAACTTCTCTTCCACGGGCAAATTCTTCTTCATCGTAAATCTGATATTTTGCTTTGGGACTTGTTCTTGATATTTGACTCATTTCGGAGATTTTAGAAAGTGGGGATTCTTTTTTATACAAATTTTCTATCAAGTCACTAGTGTCATTGGTCACAAATTTTTACTCAAAATACCTGATGATAAAATGCTTTGTAAAATAAAATAAAGTTATCATATTTTTTGTAATTTAACGAGAAAAAAATTCTCCACCTGATCCTTTATACAAAATATAGTACCCTCCAGGATTTTTTCTATTTTTTTTTGCATCAAGTGCATCTTGATACATCTCAAAATGCTCAATTAAATATAATTGGCCATCGGGGTTTTCCAAATAATCAGTTCCCACTAGATTAAACCCACTTTCAGGGGTAAGATTTTCTTTTTCTTTTTCAAATAGATTATCCGACATTAGTTTAAGTTTTGTTTAATCATTTACCAATTAACAGTTATTTTACTGGTCATATATCATAAGATTTTTTTCTTCTAACAACGAATGTAAATTATGTACAGACCGATAAACATCAGATTCTTTTTTTGCTCCTGTACAAACTAGTTTTCCTGATGCAAACAACAAAATCACAGTTTTGGGATCAAGCATCCTATGAATTAATCCTGGAAACTGTTCAGGTTCATACATGCTTCGTGGTAAAGTTCTAGCCGCTTTTTCAAGATGAATTTTTCCTCCTAGATTGATTGCCGCTACAATATTTTGTACTGTAATAATGGCATTTTTTTTTATTTTGATTTTTTCTTTTCTTAATTTTTGAACTACAGTGTTAACTGCTTTGATAGCAAGTTCTTCAGATTTGGCTCCTGTACAAACCATTTTACCTGTTCTAAAAATTAGTGTTGCAGTTCTTGGAGATTTTATTCTAAAAACGAGGCCTGGAAATTGTTCAGGATGGTATTCTGTATCTGGAAATTTTTTTGTTATTTCATTAAGATCCATTTTTTGGTCAACTGATGCTGAGGCAACTACATTTTCGACACTAACAATTGGCTTTGTCTCAGGCACGCCGAGGATTTTTAATTAGTGGTCGTATATATACTAGCAATATTTTTCTCAAACTTTCAATGGTGTCCAATCCATTGATATCGAAATTCTTCATCAATAATATCAGAAACAATTTTTTTATTTTTGATAATAGTTTTTGGTAAGTTAACCTCAAAAAAACCCAATTTACCTTTCCATGGAATTGGAATTCTTAATGGTTTTGCATTTTTTAAAATGAATCCAAATTTTTTATTTTGAAGATCTTTTGAAGCCAAATGAAATTTTTGATCCATTCTAATTTCTTTTTTCGAATTATATTTTTTTACGTCAACAAGAATTGCTTTACCTACAATAGCACCAATAGTTAATTTTTTTTTAATTTTTAATCTCTTGTAATCCTTTGTTCGTATTTTGATTGGTGCATGTATTAGAAATTCTCCACGAAAATTTGTATTCCAATTTCGTAACTCAATACTTTTCTCCCCAGAAATAATCAACTCGGCAAAAGGCTGCGAAATAGATAAGCACTTCAATATAGTCAACCTTCTCCTAAAAACCCAATAACCTTTCCTGGAATATCCTTTAATCGGCTTACAGCCAAAGTTTTTTCATATCCTAGATGCCTAAGATTTACTGCAATTGTTGTGGCTCTAATTGAATTTGGACCTAAACCCAAAGCAACCATCCTGATTCCAAGCCCCTTCAAAGATTTGGTCATATTTCTAACTGCATTAGGATCTGATGGTTCACCATCAGTTAAAGTCAAAAAAATATCTGGTCTTTTTGATTGTAAAATTGGAAACATTTTTCCATATACCTCTGCTAAAGGAGTGGAACCATTAGCAACAATTTGGGCCAATCTTTTCGCTGCTAGGGTATTCCATTTTACGTTATCTGGCTTTATTTGCCAACATACTACCTCTCGATTTTGTGTATTAAATGCATAAACTGCAAATTTCACTCTAAGATACGCCAAGACTTCACAAAGTGCAAGAGTAGCTTTTTTGTATGCTAGTGCATCTGAGGATATACTTGAAGAGTGATCTAACAAGATAACAATTTTGGTTTTGATTGATTTTTTTACGTCTGTAAAAAATGGTTCATTTCCTTCAATGTAATTTTCTTCATCAAATTCGTCTCCGGTTCTAAGATGTTGTTCTTTCCATCCTGATTTCCAATCTTTGAATTTTGTTTTCAAACTATTTATCAGACTTAAATCAAAAATTTTTGTTTCATCTACATTGTTTGTTGTTGGTATCTGTACACCAATTATTTCAGGTGTTAATCCTTTATTTTCACTTTTTTTGTTTTCATCTAAGAGAACTTTATACTCATCATAGACATTATCCCCACTTAGAATTGCATTTGGATCAGTTTTTCCAAAATCCCCTTCTTTGTTTTTTGAAATAATTCTCAAAAATTTTAACAACTCTTCTTCTGTTAGAGCCATACCTGCTTTCATAAAAGGTAAAGAAACAGGAACTGTAAGGAGAGAATCAATATCTAAAATTTTAATAATCTCACTTACTTTTTTTTCTAACCAAACTGTATCATAATTTTTTTTGATTGCCTCATCTACAATTCTCTTGGCAAATGTAGAGGCTTTTTTTATTCTCTCAAAATGACTGGATTGAATTTCTCCTTTTATTGCACCAAACATAAAATGCTGATAAAACGCCTCAACAATTCTAGCTTTTCCGTAAACCGTGTGTAATTGTGGCCTTGAAACAAGCATGTAAGAATAATTAAAAATAATTTCCTCATCCATCCCTCTCCAAATTTTTCTACCCAGATGCTCAATTCTCTGCGTTTCTAAAATATTTAGAATAAAACCAAAAGCATGATCGTTACTAAGAATTTTTTTACAAAATTTTATTCTCATTGCTTCGTACCATAACAAAGTTCTAAATTGTCTATATCGCTGAAAATAACTTCCAATTCTTTTCTCCATTGGTGCCAAGATAATTTTATTCTCAGAAAGTCTTGTTTTGGTTTCCATTTTATCTGAAAATTCCACTAGTACATTTTCTTTTTCAGACCATCTTCTAGCTAAAAATGTGGCAATTTCTAATAAGGTTTCATTTCTTAATTCTAAAGATTGCATTTAATTACCAAACATTGAAGTTATGATGTCTCTTACCTTTTGGTATTCGATATTCCCCCACTGAGTGTATACATTTCCAAAAACTATTGTAGCAGCTTCTTTTGCTGAAGTTCCTTTGTCTAATAATTTTCCAAACGCTATTGTTTCTCTTAAACTAGGAGAATAAAATAATTCTTCTACTGCGGCTGCTTGTCTTAATGTATTGGCAAGTTTTATTCCTTGCACAAGTTCCGATTCATGATCTCCTGAAACATATTTTTTTATGATTGTTAATTCTATATCTTCTGGTGGGTATTCCAAACTAATTCGAACTGGGAATCTACTTAGTATTTGAGGTGGAAGTTCTTTTGTTCCACTATGTGAAAGAGGATTAATTGTTGCAATAACAAACCAATTCTCTTTTGCCTTAATAATTTCCCCAGTTGATTCCTTTAAAGCGATTTGTCGTCTATCATCAAGAGCTTCATCTAATCTTAAAAGGACATCAGCTTCGGCAGAATTAATTTCATCTAGATATAACATGCTTCCTTCTCTCATCGATTTTATCAAAATTCCCTCGTTAAAGCTTACAGTCCCATCTTCTAGAGTTTTGGTTCCTACCAAATGACTTTCTCTTGTCCTTAGACTAAAGTTAATTGATTCAAGTTTTTTCCCTTTAATTCTTGAAAATTCTCTTACCAAAGAGGTTTTACCAGTTCCTTTTGGACCGATAATTATTACAAAAAGATCTGACTCATAGGCTTTGTTTAATGTCTCTATGGAATTATTCCAATCAAGATAAGATGATTCTGACAAGTAAGCATTGTTTGTTATCTACAATATTTAATTTTAGATCTAGCTTCTAAAAGTTTCAATCTTTGTATAAGATTCTTCTAAAGTTTTATGCAAGGATTTACTCCATTCCTCAAACCCTGATGGATCTTTTGGATAATTGTAATAATGTTCAACTAACCATTGGTTTTGTCCAGAAGTATATTTTAGACCTTCTGCAACTGTTTTATTCATTATTCCTCTGATGATCATTCCAATCTTCCCTAGACCAGAAAAATCAGGGTGTTCGCCTTTACTGATTGATTCTACATCAAGATTTCCCAAAAAGTGTTTCATTCCATAACTAATCTGTTCATTTGTCAGTGTTTGTACTAGTCTTCTAAAGAGTTCCAAACCTGCAGTTTTGTATCCATATTCCTTTATGAAATCAAGATTATATTGCCAAAGATTTTTTTCTGAAACATCATTTTGTTCAATAGCTTTTACAACATTACTTCCAATGATTGTTCCCGCAATTAGTGCAGGCCCAATTCCACCTGCGTCAATTGGTTTTGGCATCCATGCAGAATCGCCAACTAACATGTAACCACCTGATACAAGACAATCATTTTGTCTTCGTACTGATACTTGGAAAATTCCTGAATTATTGTGAATGTCTTCGGGGTCTTGGGATAGCTTTTCATTTTTTACAACTTTATTTCTAAGAAGATATTCTTCCATTAAGGATTGAACATTATCTTTTTTCCCTAGTCTTTGGTTTCTTTTTTCTAGCAATGTTTTTTCAACTCCCAAACCGATGTTGACTTTTTTCTCTCCTTTTGGAAAAACCCATCCATATCCTCCCGGTGCGATATCTTGGTCTAAATGTATAATACAATAATCTGGATCAAATTCAGTAAGGTCTTTTGTTTCTGGTTCAAAATACATTATGTATCTACCCGTAGATTCTAAATCTCTCCTGTCAATTCTTTTCTCAATTCTAGTAGAGTTCTTCAGAGTATTTCGTAGCATGGAAGTAACTCCAGTTGCATCAACTACAATTTTGGCGGTTTTTTTGTATGGTTGTTTTGTTTTATTATCAATTCCCTGAACTCCAGTCACTTGTTGATCATCATAGATTAAACCTGTAAGATTTATTTCAAAATCAAAATCAACTCCCATTTTTTTTGCTCTTTCGTTTTGTATTTCTGGAAGTTTTTGACGATTAAGCATGTATCCTGCTCCATCAAAGGGTATTGCTGTTTCTTTATCAGGAGAAAATGCCATAACGCCCTTTACATCATGTTCTATTTCCGGTCTCGTCCATTGAACCTTAATTCTCTCAGTCATATAGTCAACTGCCTCCTTTGAACAAGCATCTCCACAAGTCCAACCTGACAAAGATTTTCTGCCGGGATAAATCTCTGGATTTCTATCGATGGAGAGGATTTTCAAATTTTGATTTGAATAATGTGAAATGGCTTGGGCAGCAATAGTTCCTGTGAGGCCACCACCAGCTACAATAACGTCATAATCTACCACGATAGAAATCTTCGTTAATCCGTATTTAAAATAATACTCTAGTTACATGTGGTGAATTGTAGGTTTGTTTATCTATTCAAAATTGGGTCGGTTCGTCGCGGCGTCTTCAAAGCTTTGGCTCAGACTGGAGCGGCTATTATCTCCTCATTCCCAGATTAATTTATCGGATATTCCTATTTAATCTAGTTGACATTTTCCAAAATTTTGCTGAAAACTTTGACCGTATCTTTTTTGTTATAAATCGGAGTTTGAATTTTTAGTTTAATTGCTTCTTTTTCTAGAAAGTCTATTCTCCCTTCGATAAATTCTTGCTTATCAAATCTAATATGTAAAGTAGAATTTTCTGTTCTTTCTTCAATTTCCTGCCTAATCTCTTCTTTTTGATTAACTGATAATTTTTTTAGGAATTCTTCTAAAAACTGATTAGCAGATTTTTTTGTTAATTTAGCCCTAATAATTGTAATTGGATTCTCAAAGTGACCCTCAACATTGGAAATTATAAAGTCCTCTTCCTTTAATCCAAACATTTCTTCAAAAGATTTTAAAAATTTTTCAAGATCCTCTGTAGCGTGAACAATAATGTCTAAGGAAATTTCTAACTTTGTCATTTTGGTTATTGCAGAATTATTACTTGGTTAGGCTTCAAGTAAGGCAATTTCTTTATCTGCAGTTCTAATCAATTTCACTTTCTCAAGACCCACATGTCTTATTCTAATTACTTTTTTTGCTGCAGCCATTATGTCTGAATTAATTTTACCATAACAGGTCGCTTGTACAAACTGGTCAATTGTCATTTCTGGTACTGTTTTATTGATAATATCTCTTGCAATTAATCTCAAGGCATGCTTCCTTGAGGTGTTAAGTTGTCTATGTGTCAGGGCTATCACTTTAATTCTAAAAATGAATCCATCTTTTGTTTTGGCATCTATTATGAAAGTAATTTTGGATGAACCTCGTCTAATTAAACTTCTCAAAAATTCTTTGGAATATTCAAATCGTTTGAAAATGGTACTGGCTTTATCCTCCTTTACCTTATCTAACTGAAAATACATTTTGTACTGATGTTGTGATGGGTCTCCTTTTAGAATATCATATAAGGTAACTTCCAAAACTCTACCTGCGGCATTTTCATCATCAGTGATTGGAACAAATGCTATTGGAACATTGTTAAAGGAATCTGGAGCATTAACTGTAACCCATTTCTTTTCTCTCCACTTGTCCTTTACTCGACCTTTTCTACGTGCCAATTATTATCGACCTTTGAATCCAAAATATAAGGGTATGTTACTAAATGGTATTTTGACCCATGTATTTTTGTAAAACAGTTGGGATTGAAAAATGTCCATCTTTATTTTGGAAATTTTCCATAATTGAAACTAAAACTCTAGATGTAGCAATGAGGGTGCTGTTTAAAGTATACAGGTATTTGGTTTCTTCATTTGTTTTTTCTCTGTACCGTATTTTTAATCGTCTTGATTGAAAATCCAAACAATTTGAACATGATACGATCTCCCTGTAAGCATTTTGACTTGCCATCCATGCCTCTATATCATATGTTTTAGCAGAGATTTTACCCAAATCTCCTGACGAGAGAAGCATCACCTTGTAGGGAATTTCTAAATTTTGATAAAATTCCTCAGCAATTCCTAGCATTCGTTCATGTTCTTTCCATGAATCTTCGGGACGAGTAAATACAAACTGCTCTATTTTATCAAATTGATGTACTCTAAAGATTCCTTTTTGATCTCGTCCATGAGCTCCTGCCTCTTTTCTAAAACAAGGACTAACTCCTGCATATCTTAGCGGTAAATCTTTTCCTTCTATTATCTCTCCCGAATGCATAGCGGCCATTGCATGCTCGGAGGTCCCAATCATGAAAAGATCTTCGTCTTCAATTTTGTAAATTACTTCTTCAAAATCATCCGTAATTACGGCTCCCTCCATGGATTGATGATTTATCATGTATGGTGGTTGAACCAGAGAATAATTTTTCTGAGCCAAAAATTCCAGGGCGTAATGAATTAAGGCCTGATTCAATCTTACTAGGTCATTTTTCAAATAGTAAAATCTTGCACCTGCCACCTTAGCTGCCCTTTCAAGATCTACCAAATCTAATTTTTCAGAAATTTCAATATGGTCATTTACATTGAAATCAAATTTTGGAATTTCCCCCCAACTTTTAATTTCTTTATTTGCAGAATCATCTTTGCCTATGGGTACTGATTTATCAACAAGATTTGGAATAGTCAGTGCCAAATGCATATACTTTTTTTCAATTTCATCCTGAGTGGATTCTAAATCTGACAATTCTTTGGATATATTTTTCATTTCCTCCAAAATTGATGTTGCATCTTTTCTATCCTTCTTTTTTTGAGAAATTTCCAGAGCAACCTGATTTTTCTTTTTTCTTAAATCATCTGTTTTCAGAATGAATTCTCTCCTTTGTTTATCTGATTCTATTAGACCATCGAGATCAAACTCAACGTTTCTTGATTTGAGCATCTCCCGAATTATTTGCGGATTTTCTTTGATTACTTTGGGATCCAACATTATTCAATCACCTTCAAAGCAACCTGAACATGAGCTAAAACTTCATCGACTGTACCAATTAATTTCTTCATACTTTCCTCATTTTCAAAATTAAAAATAACTTTGTTATCAATATTCTCAACATCCAGACTTAATCCTTGAGGGAAATTTACATTATCAGGGTCTAACGCTTTTTTTACTGTTTGAGCCTTTTCCTTTGATAAATTATTAAGAACTATCTGGACTTGACAAGTTAACGACATTTACATCTAAATAATCTAGAAAGTCATTTAATTTGTCTTTAGTTATTTTTGCTCCAGCGGCAGCATCATGTCCACCTCCAATTCCATCATATTTTGCCGCCCCTGTTTTCATCAATTCACTTAGATTAACAGGTGATTTACATCCAAAAGATTTCCTTGATGAAAATTTGATGGTATTTTCCTCTCCTTTGGTTCTTAAAATAATGATTTTTCCTGAATTTTTTGGAGATCCAGCAATCAATGAAGAAATGGTGCCAGTCATGGTTTCAGGAACTATGCCTTCTCCATTTACCATAACACATGTATCACTTTCCGAAATTCTCCATCTTTCGTTTGTCAAGACGTTCATATATTCTCGAATTAGTTTTCTATACTCTGAAAGGATTTTCTCCCCCTCCCTTAGGATCTTGTCTCTATCTCCCATGCATATTGCCATACCTACCCCGGATTTACTGATTCGGCCACATGAGTTTAACATGGTTGAAAATTCTCTTCCATCTCGCAAGAAACTTTTACTGTCTTCTCTTGGGAATGTGTAGGTGTATCCAATCAATTCTGACATGATATCGGTTGCATTTTTTCCGGTAGTAAATTTAGTAATTTCTTCAATTACAATTCTTTTTTCATCTTCATTTAGCTCGGCTGGAACCCTCCATCTTCCTCCATCTTTTAGCTGAATTCCAGACGAATTCAGCAAAGATAAACAAGTATCTCTATTCCAGGTTAATCCCTCAATAAAAGGCTGAGAAGTAAAAGCAAGGGCATCAGGAAGTGGCCTAGTTTCCCTCCCAACTAAAAGTAAGTCTAAATCAATATCTAAAAGGCCAAGTTCTTTTGCAATGTTAGCAATCTCAAAATTCTTTCCGGTAAAGGATTTTCTTTCTCCTTGGTCTTGTCTATCACCTAAAGCAGCTACAACTGCTACGGCAGACAAATCTGAATTTTTATCATTTAGGGCCATTGCGGCAAGAAATGCCATTCCACCCGCGCTAATTTCGGTCCCTCCATCAATATCATATTTCCAAGAATTTAGGATCCTTGGATTGTCGTGTTCATCTTCTGATATTTGATGATGATCAAGAACTATCCAATCTTCCCCCAAGGATTGATCTAGATTGTTTGCAAATCCTCCTCCAAGGTCTGTAACAATATGAAAATCTCTAGAGTCTTTTTTGAGTGAATCTACAACATTTTGACTAAATTCTTTTGAGGTTCGAAGAGTACAATTTGCCCCAGCTCTAATCAGAGCTTTGGTGATAATGCTGCCAGATGTTAACCCATCACAATCAATATGAGTGGTAACTGAAATTGATTTTTGTGATTTTATACAATCAGAAATTTTGTCTTTGAAATACGAAAGGGACTCTTCAAAAGATTTTGTCATTATTCTAATTGAGCAACCACGGATTTATATTTCCAGTTTTGTGGAATTCGATCTATTCTTTTGTAATATACAGACAATCTGTGGACTTTGGCTTCAATTAATTCTAAAGATCTTACATTTCTATTATCTCCCTTGTTTGCCTTTAGGTGTTTTTGAAGACCAACTGCTTTTTTCACAATATTTTCAAGATCTTCGGGCATCTCTGGCATGAGTTTATTTTCATCTAGTATCTCTCCAATACTTTTCTTGGTGATTGGTTTTATCAAAGGAATTGAGTGTTGATCTCTTAATTTTATTCCAATTTGGCTTGGGGTTAGACCATCTTTTGCATATTTTACCACAAGTTCCTCTATTTCTTTTGGACCGAGTGTTATCCATGATGGAGCACGCAAGGTTGCAGGTCTAATAGAATGTGATTTTCCATGTCTGTGGGTATGCATTCTTCCCATGGGGCGCCTAAATTTAAAACAAAATTAAACGTTACTTATTGGGATCTCATCCATATTTTTCTAAATTTGGAGTTCAGAATAAAAGTTAAATAAGTACACTGGTTTCAAAACGACAGGTAAACGGTATGAATAACAAAGTACTATTAACAGCATCCTTAATCGCTGTATTTGTCGTAGGAACCTTTGGTCCCTCATATGTATTTGCACAATACATGGGTAACGTTGGTTCAGGTGGAGAAACTGGTGCATACACCTTAGAAGAAGCTCTTGAAATTCAAAAACGAAGAGTTGATTCCGCAGCCGCAAACCCAGCTTCTGGATCAGGCACACCTTATCTTGATGCAAGTGGTGTGGGAGGAGCAGCAGTGATTTCTGCAGCAATCTTTGGTGGTATTGCAGGAGCATTCTTCCTTAAAGGTAGAACAGGCAAATACGCAGCAATGGGTAGAGGATAAAAAAATACCAAATTTTTCTCTTATTTTATTTGATATACTCTATTGGAAATACTGATCTCGTACCATTTGATAATAACAGAAATGTATATATCGCAGAAATTGAGCCAAAATATACAATGACTCCTATCGTAGGAACTTTCCTAAGCATCCTCTCTTCAGTAACGGGACAATTAGGACCAAACTATGATCCATTATTCTATGATGTAATGATTTACATCTTTGGTACCATGATGTTTTCAATATTCCTCTTGGGAATTATCTCATTCTGGTTACGTGTACACGGCTGGTCATACAAGGACAACCGTGAGAGATGGGTCGATGAGTTAGACAGACACTTTGAAAGAGAAGGTATCGGTCTCATTCCAGACAACGGCAAATACTGGTAAAATAATTACCTTTATTCTTTTCATTATTTTTAATAATTTTAAAAATAATATTATTTTATGATATTGAGAAATTTTTCAAAGTCTAATAGTGCTACTTTTCAGGAAGGAAATCAGTGTCCTTTGATTCATCATAAGCTTTTGATGTAAATTCTGCCCTGTATTGACTTCCATCTTCAAGTGGATGATTGATAAATCGCGTAGATTCTTTACCATTTACATACATTATTGACTTTGATTGGTCCATATCACGTAAAGGAAAGTCCCACATCCACAAAAAGTGTCCAATTTCAAATGGATATTCTTCCTCCCATTCAGCATAGATGGTCCCATCATCACTTAATGTATAGAGGGTTTTTTTACATTCATTTGAATTTCCAATATTGGCTGGAATGTCTGCTTTTTCTCCATCTATAATAAGTTCTAAAGTTGCTTTAATTTTGAAAGGAGTGATCCTATCATTTATGCATACTTTGAGGGGGTCATTTGGATTAAGGGCTTGCTGGGCAAAAGTACTAACTGCGGCAACTGAAATTCCAATAATAGCAGTAATTAAAAGAAATTTTAGAGTTTTTTTTCTCTTGTAGGGATCCCCCATCCCGGGCCAAATCATATGATTTCTCTTTGAAGATTACTTAAAGTCGTTTCCTTTATTGGTCCATTATCTCGATGGTATCAAGTTTGTCCTGATTGTCAGCTAGAAAATATGTGATTACATCGGAATCAATTTCCAGCCACTCAGATTCTCCACAATATGGTAAGAAATCCTCCACAAAGAGATCCTGTGGACCTGTAAATCTTACGATAAGCTGACTTTTTTTGGGATTTATCTCAAATGGTAATTTTAGAACTTTGCCTCTTTTTTGATTTTGAATATTTACTTTGTATTTATCATTTCTAAATTCAACTTTACCAAAAAAATAACTTTGAAAAATATCTAATTTGTTAATTTTAAAGCTGAGCATAATTTGTATTGTTTTTAATAGAAATTAAGACTTGGTCTATTTTGTCTTACACGAAGTGTCGTTGGATTAAAATTAAAAGGAAAAAGGTGGAGTTGTTATATTACTTGCCAGGGTCGGGTTGCAAACGTGATTACATAACCTACACCGATAATAATTGATTGATATGCGATGTTAGTATATGGTATTGGTTTGAGAATTGGGTCTCCTTCGACGACTACTGTTTGACCTGGACCAAGTCCTGGACCTACCTGAGCAACATTGAGTTGTGTGTGTACGTGATATACGCCTGCCTCAAGTGCTTTTGCAGATAATGAGTATTCTACGACAGAGTTTCCTGAAATATCAAAGACATTGCCTGGAGGATCTCTTGCCAACATTTCCCATCTATTTCCTGCATTAGTAGATTCTGAGAAAATGGATAGCCATCCTCTTAGGTCTCTTTCTACAAGACTGATTAAAGTACCTTGAACTGTCAAAGTTTCGCCAGTTTGTAGAGATTGTCTGTTGAAGGTCTCATCTTCAATTCGGATGAAACGACTCTGGAGTTGTGCTTGGACACCGTGTGCATCTGCACTTGGAAGAACGTATTCTACCCAGTTAAAACCGAGTGTTCCTAGTGCAAGTACCACAGCAAGTCCTAATACGAAAATCTTTTTTTCGACCATAGTTATCCCTAATAGATTGAAAAATAATATACATCGTTATATGTTTTACCTTGATGCCGAGGATCGATCGATAAGCAATGATTAACATTAATGTTAAACATTGAATTTATAAAAAAATTGATAAAAATATTTCAACAAGTATTCTTTATTATGATAAAAAATTAGGAAATTCTATTAATTTTATATGAAAAATTAAAGAAATACCTCAAATTTGAACCTCTTCATTTATATTCCAAATAACCATGTTTACAATTATGGCACAGATGCCCGCATTAATACCAAAAGAAGTTGAGATCCAGAGACTAAAGAAACTCTGGCTCATGATCATAGCTTTGGGATCTATTGCAGCCTCAGTAGAAGTAGACAACTTCGTTGATGGCTCTCTACACCAAACATCTATCAGAGATAGTGCATTTACACCAGCACACTGGTGGCTATACTCCCACTTCATCGCATTACCACTCGGATGGGCGGCATGCGCAATGTATGATAGAAAAATTCCTATTCTCAGAGGTCCAAATAATTCAATTAACACTGGATTGAAGATGACAATTCTAGGTTATCTTGCAACCATGTTTACAATTGGAGTCAATGAGATGTGGCATTTCTGGTTTGTAGAGGAAATCTTTGCAGTACCAAATCACTGGATGTTCAACATGGGTGTTGTAGTAGCATTCATGGGAGCCTTAGCATACGTAGTTAGAGTATATGCAAGACTCGTTGAACTAGGAGCAGAAACTCCAGGGGAGAATCCTTACGTTGCAGAGATGTACAAGATGGCTTTAGAAGGCAAATTGTACAGCAGATCAATTCCATAGACTACAAGTGCAAAAAGCACACCTTTTTTCTATTTTATTTTCAAAGATGTAGATCGTACTAGGCTTTTGGTTTAAGAAAGACTTAAAAGGATTCTGAATATTTACAAATCTAGAATGACTCTTCCTAAAGGATTCGGTTCTGGCGGTGGTGGCGGATCATCTAGCGCTGACGTAGAACGAATGATAGGTAAACGCGTCGAAAACATGACTGGTATGATTACAATTTCGTACTTAGCAGCATGGGGTGCTACTTTTGGTGGTACTGCAGCAGGATATTTCTATTATCCTTGGGCATACCCAACAAACAGCGGTCACTTTGCGTTCATAGTTTTGACAATTATTGAGGCCATTGGATACATCTTCTGTGTAAAAGTTATGCAAGAAGGTTCTAATAAGAATAGTAATGGTGTAGTAGCCGGTGCAATAGCAGTTACTGCAGTTCTTACGTTTATTATCTCGATGACTGTCGGATTCTAGAAGGTCAAACCTTCATAAACTCTCTTTTTCATTTTAAATAAAATTCAACGATCTTCATTACACTATAAAATTTTATATAGTGACGCTTTTATCAAATCCTTATGGTCTGGTTAAGACGATGTACTCACTACTTATTCATAGTAGTAGTTGCAGTTAACTCAACACTGTTAACAATTAACGCAGGTGACTACATTTTCTATACTGACTGGGCTTGGACTTCGTTTACGGTATTCTCTATATCTCAAACGTTAATGCTTGTTGTAGGTGCAGTATATTACCTAACTTTTACAGGTGTTCCAGGCACAGCTACGTATTACGCTCTAATCATGACAGTATACACATGGGTAGCAAAAGGTGCATGGTTTGCGCTAGGATATCCATATGACTTCATTGTAACTCCAGTTTGGTTGCCATCGGCAATGTTGCTGGACCTGGCATATTGGGCCACAAAGAAGAACAAACATTCGTTGATACTGTTTGGAGGAGTGTTGGTTGGAATGTCTTTACCGATGTTCAACATGATAAACCTGATAACAGTGGCAGACCCACTAGAAACGGCCTTCAAATATCCAAGACCCACATTACCACCATACATGACACCGATAGAACCGCAGGTAGGAAAGTTCTATAACAGTCCTGTTGCGTTAGGTGCTGGTGCTGGTTCAGTATTGGGAGTTACGTTTACGGCACTTGGTTGTAAACTAAACACCTGGACGTACAGATGGATGGCCGCTTGGTCAAAGTGGGACTAAAACCCAAATCTTTTCCTTTTCATTTTATTAAATCTCTCTAGAGTTTTCTATATTGTCCTTAAAATTGATAAAAAAATATTGCACATATGGTGATCTTTTGTTGCCTATTTTGACGATATGTAATATGGTAATTATGACATGTGAGACAGCAAATCAATCAACTTTTTGTTCCTCCAAAACCATTTGTTAAATGGGCTGGAGGAAAGCGACAATTAATTCCAATTTTAAATGAAAATTTACCTCCTTCCATGGGGACTTATTTTGAGCCGTTTTTAGGTGGTGGGGCACTTCTATTCCACATTCTAGTAGAAAGAAGTGGTCAAAGATGTGGAATTTCTGACCTAAACTCAGATCTGGTTTTAGCATACACTACAATTCGAGATAAACCCGAAGAGCTTATCGTCTCCCTGAAAAATCATTCAAAAAATTATCAAAAAAATTCAAAGTCATATTACTATACCGTTAGAGATACCAATCCAAGAAGCGCAATAGAGAAAACATCACGATTACTCTTTTTGAATAGGACTTGCTTTAATGGTCTATACCGAGTAAATAAAAAAGGGAAATTCAATGTACCTCTTGGTAGATACACCAACCCAAACATTGTAAATGAAGAAAACATTCGTTCAGTTAGCCAGGTCTTACAATCACACAGGGTCTCAATCAAATGCCGCGATTTTGGTGCAGTTTTGGAGGAGGTAAAAAAACATGATCTAGTCTATTTTGACCCACCATACCAACCAGTAAGTGACACTGCAAATTTCACAAGTTATACCAATAATTCATTTACATCTGAGGACTTAAAACGGTTAGCCAACCTGTGTTTGAAATTAGATTCTAAAGGATGTAAAGTGATACTATCAAATTCATTCTCCCACGAAGTGGCAGACATGTTTACAGAAAAACAATGGAAAATCAAAAAAATAGCCGCAAATAGATCAATTAATTCTAATTCTAAAAAACGAACTGGTCATTTCGAATTATTGATTAAAAATTATTAAAGCTTCGAACGGGATCTGAACCCGCGACCTTTACATTACCAATGTAACGCTCTACCAGACTGAGCTATCGAAGCACGATTAATCGCTGTAGAAAATACTTATAATTCTTCATCCCCGATAAGACCTCTCTAAACTGTTAAATTTCACAGATATTTTTACCATCTTGGAGGAGTAATCAAGCCTGGCCAAAGAAGGCATTTTATGCTTTTGGACATGCAGGACTTAAGATCAAAATAATGGGTGATCCTGTCTTTCAGGAGTTCGTGGGTTCAAATCCCACCTCCTCCACTAGCTCTATTTTGGATGTTTTATTCCTCTTGCATTAAGAACTTCATAAACATCTGGAAGTGAAAATACAAAACCTACGTGTACACAATCCTTTTCTTCACACAATTGACAGAACAACTCTCCTTTTTGAACGGCGACTTCTGCAATTCTGTTTTTAATATTATCTTTTAATATTACCCTATCATCATCTACTGATATTTTTTCAATTTTTGGAGCATATCTAGCAAAAGTCTTGTCCTTTTGCATCATCTCTTCTAACATGTAGGTAACATAACCTGAAAAACTGTTGACACCCTTCATTGCCAAACCGGATTTATTCTTTTGATAAACTTCTTGGAATTTATCATAAACAGTTTCCGATACAGTTATTGATTTGAATCCAGCTTTCGGCAATTTACTTTTTCCTTACCGTACAATAAGGTACCCAACTATATAATGTTTTATTTTCAAAAAGATTATCCTAAAATCAACGAAAATTAGTCTTTATACAATAGAATAATCCAATGGCACTATGGGCCGGGGTTATCAAGTTGAGGAACTAAAACAAAAACTCATCGAAATTCTTCACAATTCTAAAATGGGAATCTCTGGAATTGAAATTTCTGAAAAACTTGATGTTAGCAGAATCACCATGACAAAATATCTTAAAGTTTTATCGGCAGAAGGATTTCTAAGAGAAAAAACTATTGGAAATACAACGTTATGGTATTTAGAATCAGGGCAAAAGTCCTTTAATTTTCCTGATGATTACTTTAAGGTAGCACCACAATACTTGGATTATTTGTTAAAGGGATCAGAAAACCAAGTTTTTTTATTAATAAAAAATTGCATTAATTCTAAAGGCTCTGTTTACAAACTCGTAATTGAGGTAATTATTCCTGCAATTAACCATATTCAATCACTTTACGATGAAGGAAAAATTGGAAACTCTGAGGTAAAATTACTAGGAAATACTATATCAAAATCGCTCCAAATTTTTAACCAGATTCCAATGGAATCAAATCCCCAAAAGAACATTATAGTCCTCTCTGGAGATTCTGAAAGCACCCTATTATCAGAATCTGCTTCTGCCTCTCTTCATTCAACTGAATGGACTGTATTTCATTTAGGGGATATGTCATCAGCAATTAATGTATTATTTGATCTTGATTTTCAGAAGCTTGTAAGTAAAATTTGGAAGAAAAAATCAGGGATTTTGATTGTTGTTGTTTTTTCAACCACCAAAGAACGCCTTAATTTCTTTGCAGATTCGATAAACGCCGTCAAAGCAAAGATGGGAAAAAGGATGAATCTTGTATTATGCGGGAAAATGAATGAAAAAACAAAATTAAACTGTGATTTACAGACTGAAAAATTTGAAGATGTTATTCAATGGTCTGAGACGGTTTATGAGAATTCAAAGTAAAAAAGTGGGCCCGATGTGATTCGAACACATGACCTTTCGATTATCAGTCGAACGCTCCAGCCAAGCTGAGCTACGAGCCCGCATTCAACCCTCTAGGCATGAGTCATTTAAGTTT
>Ga0224508_10000545_pt1 | contig 36668 bp, 41 predicted proteins | sample SF_Jan12_sed_USG_4_FD_170157 | JGI IMG/M metagenome (GOLD analysis project Ga0224508, IMG submission 170157) | Sediment microbial communities from San Francisco Bay, California, United States - SF_Jan12_sed_USGS_21 | ecosystem: Environmental > Aquatic > Marine > Sediment | place: USA...
TCTACACTGTATTTGGTTGAAACAACAATTTGATGAGGTTGATCCAGATGAGGTGTATTTGAGATAGTATTAGCTGATGGTGACAGACAGTTGGAGGGAATTTGGTGGTGTGCGTCTGTGATGAAATTGGTGTTGTATTCAGTGGAATTAAGAATTTGGGGGGACTTGTTCATCTGAACTGTATTTGAGATAGTATTAGCTGATGGTGACAGACAGTTGGAGAAGGTATCAAAAGATATCTTATGCCCCTTTTGACAAAAGATGTTCTTTCATTGCATTACAGTGTTCTGCCATAAATTTATCAAGATCTGCAAGTTTTCCTCTCCATTGCTCAGTAGTCATATCAACACATGTGGTAACAATCTGATCCCCTGAAACCAATTCTATTGCTTGTTTTGTATTGTCCATGACAGACAAAACAAATTCTTTGTCGGTCTGGATATGTTCTTTTGTCCCCAATATTTGTTCATGGCCAGAGACCAAGACATCAAAATCAAAATCATCAACTAGGATATCATGAGCTTTAATGTGTTCATCAAGGTCTACTGTAACACCAAAACCCATGTAGGGCGCTGCTCCTGGATGAAAAAGATCTACTGCCATTGCTATCTTGTGCGTGGGAGAATAAATTACAATATCACCCTTTGAATGAAAGGGTCCAATGTAATGAAGTTCCAACACCTGGTCTCCAACTGATAGAACATACTCATCATCAAAGGTTATGGTGGGAATTGGCCTATTTGGATCATTTTCTGAAATTAGGATATCTGCCGTATCTTTGTGTGCAATGTAGTCAATATCTCCTGGAAATATTATCCCTGCAGAACCTGTATGATCTGAATGTGCGTGAGAGTATATCATATGAGTTATTGGTTCATCAGTTACCTCAGCGATTGCGTCTAGATATTTTTCGCCAATAGACTGAGGAGCATCAATTACAATTACACCCTCAACGGTAGTGAGAAACATTACTTGATATCCACTTCCAATTAACCAGAAAACTCCATCTGCAATCTCATCTACAAAATATCCTTTATCTTGATCAATTGCTGGAGGTTGTTTGGTGTACATGAGAGTTTCAGTAAAAACACCGTCACTACCTTCCATCAAATCATCTACAATATTTTTTTCTAAAATTTCTACTAGAGAATATTTTAGTGATGATGCATCAGCTGGAGGATTTTTTATTTCAATTACTTTCACTTTTAATTTGTATTCATAACCAGTTTGAAATTCAAATCCGTTTATTTTATCATAAAAATTTTCCCATTCAGAATTTTGTTGTTCTTTTACCAACATACATTGTTGTTGAGCAACACCAACACAATCAACTAATTTAGAATCAACATACAAAGTTAAAAATAATGTTTCAGGGATTTGTTTATCATCAATAATCTCTACAAAATGTTTACCATCTTCTGTTCTGCATTGTCTTGGATGAGATTCCATAACAGGATTTCCAGCATTAACACACTCTTCAAAACTATTAATCAAAGATTGTTCAGAACATTCTCCTGAATATTTTAATTTCATGTGCTCTGCATTTAGAGCACACATGTTTCCATATGTTTTACCATCCATTCCACAAACTGGTACATATTCTAACGTACATGCAATAGGTGGTTTGGCCATTTGCCATCCACGTTGTTTTATTTTTTCAACTGAATCTGAATTTACACAAGCAGGTGTTGCATCATGTGACTTGAAAACAAGTTGTTTTCCTTCTGCACAAATGATTTTATCTACAGAAAGTCCAGCGTGTCCCTGGTGAAGGGGTCTTAGATAAGGTTGAACTTTCCCATCCATAATGCAAACCTTTCCTGCATAAACGCCTGGTCCACAACGATCGTTGAGAACACAGATTTCACCTAAGGAGGCAAATCCAGGTGCACAAATACCATGAAATGGCATGTGGTGTATTCCACTTTTTTGATTTTCCGAATCAAGAGATTTTACATTTCCAGCAAATGCAGATTCATAATTGTCAAAAACTAAAAAAAATACTGAAAAAGTTACTACGGTTAACAATAATGGTTTACTCAGATTTTTCCTCATGTGTATTTAAGAAGATTTTATTGCTTTTGAATATTGGGTATTATTTCTACGACAGACAGGATTTAATTTAATTATGTAAAAATTCAATACCTTCAAATGTATTATAAAGGATGTTAGATTTGAAAATCTGATGTCTGTCAAAAACATTACAGTCTTGGGGTCAGGAATTATGGGTCATGGTATTGCACAAGTTTCTGCAACTGCTGGATATAATGTGGTATTACGAGATATCGAACAGAAATTTTTAGACAAAGCAATGGAGAAAATAAAATGGAGTTTAGATAAACTAGTAAGCAAAGAAAAAATAACACAGCAAGAAGCTGATTCAATTTATTCTAGAATAAAACCTGTTGTAGATTTACAAGAAGCCGTTAAAGATGCAGAGTTAGTAATTGAAGTAGTTCCAGAAATTATGGAGTTAAAGAAAAAAGTTTACGCAGAATTAGATGCAGTTGCTGCAAAAGATGTAGTCTTTGCCTCAAACACAAGTACATTACCAATAACTGAAATTGCAAATACTACAACTAGGCCAGAAAAATTTATTGGAATTCATTTTTTCAATCCTCCACAATTAATGAAACTAGTTGAAATTATTCCAGGAGAAAAAACATCTCAAGAAATTATAGATTTGACTAAAGAGTATGTAAAGTCTGTAAACAAAACTGCAGTGTTATGTCGTAAAGATGTTCCGGGATTTATCATTAATCGACTTTTCATTCCAATGGTTCATGAAGCATGCTATGCAATGGATAGAACTGGAGCATCCTTAGAAGAAATTGATTCTGCAGTGAAATTCAAATTAGGTTTCCCAATGGGAATTTTTGAGCTAGCAGACTTTACTGGAATGGATGTAATTCACAAAGCAACAACTGAAATGCATCTACGAGATAAAAAAGTAATACTACCACATCCAACAATTGAAAAAATGTTTGAAGAGAAAAAACTGGGACAAAAATCAGGTGAAGGTTTTTACACATATTCAGAAGACAAATACGAACGTGTTGCATTATCTGAAGAGTTGGCTGAAAAATTTAACCCAATACAACTAGTTGCAAATATTTTAAACAATGCAGCTTGGCTTGTCACAAATGGTGCAAGTGATATTGAAGAAATTGAAAAAGCCGCACAGTTAGGACTTGGACTCAAAAAACCACTCTTTGAGACCGCAAAAGAAATTGGTATCTCAAACATTGTAAAGGAATTAAATAATTTGGCCGAAAAGAGTGGTGATTTCTACAAACCTGATCCATTGCTTACATCTATGCAATAATTAGTTCTAAAATTTTTTCTACTGCTTGTTTTGGAGTATCAGCTCCGATGATTTTGATGTTTTTCCTGTGATCCAAGTAACTATCAATAAACTGTTCATTTACTCCACCCATATTTCGAATTGCAACCATTGGTTTTTTGTGCATATAAGCAGCACAAATTTCAGATAATGTTCCAGAACCACCACCAATTATTATTATTCCATCAGATGATAATGCAGTTAGAAAATCTCTAGTCAAACCCATCCCGGAAGGAATTACAATATCACAGTATTGGTTTGCCATTGAAGCGTCAGCTTGTGGGATAATTCCCACAGTCAAACCATTAGAATCGCTTGCACCATGAGATGCTGCTTCCATTACACCTCCAAGACCACCAGTAACTAGGACATGTCCTGTCTTTGCAACCTCAGAGCCGGTCTCATATGCAACTTTTGAATGCTGTTCGGTGCACCCATTTGTGTTATGCCCAATAATTAAAATCTGGATTTTTTTTGACATAATTTTTGGGATATTTTGTGTATCAAATATGTTTCCAAACGCAAATTATATTAAATAAAGAATCCATGGTTTTACATGGAAAAACGTTCAATGCCAGTTTGTTTTACAGAAAAGCAACACAAAATGATCGAGGAATTTGCCAAGAAAAACGGCATGTTAAACACAAGTCAAGCTCTTGAGAAATTATTATCCAAATAATCCCGTTTTTTACTTTTGTTTTTGGATAAATAATATAGTTCAAAAAAAATTTAGACATCCTTTAAAGGGAAAAATGGCTTTTCTATAAGTAGAAAATGAAAATTATTATTTTGCCGTACTTTAGGACTTACAGAAAATTTTCATGGATGATTTTTCTAATTGGCATTTCCTTAATCATCCTTCCTACTGCTAATGGCTATTTGCCTGCAATGACCAAACTTGATTTGTATCTAAAACATGATCTTATTTTTTATGGACAAGTTTTATCCTTAAAAGAAATTGAAAAGGATATAGATTTAGCACCCAAGACAACATACGAAATTAAAATTTTACAATATGTAAAAGGAAATTACAAAGAAGAAAAAATTACGGTTATAGGTAATGGGGCCTTTAATTCCACGATACAGATGGAGGATCAAACGATCCTAACGAAGAATCAATTGGTTTTGCTAATGGTAAATGAAATTCCTGATGGGAGAGTGTTCATTTCACCGTATTCTGTTGCATCTGATAACCTCAATCCAGATACTCAGTTTATTTTACCGCCAATGAAATTATATAAATCTGGAATTTTTCCTGAAGACATTCATTGTAAGAGTAGTCTCAAATTAGCTTTAAAATCAGTCAACCAGGATCCAGTGTGTCTAAAACCAAAATCTTTTGATATTCTTTATGAAAGAGGATGGATACAGTAATAAATTTCCAATAATATTAAAAAATATTGAAAATAATATTATTGATGATTTTTTCCCTAGTCTTAGCTTTTTCAAGTACGGAGAGTTTTGCCCAAAACGAAATGACAGGATGGTTGAAAGTAAACGATATTTTTGGGCCAGAACCTGTCCCTCATTCATATGAATTTTGGTTTGAAGATCTTGAAAAAAATAATTACAAATTAAATCCAAACACTTTGCCGCCCAAAATTCTTGATTTGGCAGGAGAAAAAGTTAGGATAACCCTTAATGATAGTGCAGGACTCTCTGCAGATTCATCAGAATCAAATGAACAAATTTTCAATGTAATTTCAATAGAGAAATTCACCACCTCTGCAGGTAGTTCAGCTCTTGAAGTCCCCGCCACATGGAGGTCAATTACCCTTTTGAGTAAATTTAATGATGTGGCTGCAACACCCTCAGAAGATCCAATATCATTTAGTCTACCACAGGGTGTTGCCCTGGATAGTTTTGGTAATGTCTATGTTGCAGATTCCGATAATCATCAAATTCAGAAATTCAACTCTAATGGTGATTTTTTAGAAAAGATTGGAAGTCTATGCCAGTTGAGTTCTGGTACTGGTTGCATTGATCCAGATGGGATAGGACCGCTTGAACTTGGTGATGGGCAATTTGTTTTTCCCTCAGGCATAGCATTTGATAACTCTGACAATTTCTATGTTGTAGACAATAATAACAATCGTGTCCAAAAATTCAATTCTGCCGGAGAATTTTTGTTCAAGTTAGGAGCTAATGGTGGATCAGATGGTACAAGCGGTCAAGGTGATGGAGAATTCTGGTTTCCATTTGGAGTAGCTACGGATAGCTCTGAAAATAGCTATGTAGCTGATTACACAAACAATAGAATACAAAAATTCAACTCTACAGGAGAATTTCAAGGATGGATGGGAAGATGTACAAGTGGTACCAATTGCGATATTCCAAATACCAAAAGTAATGGATTTAGTTGTGATGCTGCAACATGTGTCTTACCTGCAGCAGGAAGCAATGGTAATGGACATTTCTTTGGCCCACGTGATGTGTCAATTGATAGTTCGGATAATATCTATGTGGTAGAATCTAATGGCAATCGTGTACAAAAATTTGACTCGGCTGGAACTTTTCAGCTTAAATTTGGAACTTCTGGTTTGGGAAATGGACAATTTAGTGCACCATTAGGAATAACCGCGGATACAACTAACATTTACGTTGCCGATAGTAGTAATAATCGTGTACAAAAATTTGATTCTACTGGAGGATTTTTGTTAAAGTTTGGAGCCAATGAGGGTGATGGAACAAGCGGTTCTGGGAATGGAGAATTTAATTTAAATGAAGGAATAGCAATGGATGGCTCAAATAATCTCTTTGTCGGAGATAAAATCAATAATCGAATTCAAAAGTTTAATTCTACAGGGGCATTTCTCTCAAAAATTGACACGAGTCCAGGACAAGTTCATGACGCTTCATTTTATGAAACTTTATTCTACAATGGAACAGGATCGCTAAAAGATTACTATAATGCCACCTCTTATGGTAAATTTACTTTAAACGGTGCTGTTAATGGTTGGAAGACATTAGAAGAGAATCAAGCAGCATACATTGAGGATCAACCTAAAATGCTTTCAGATGCTCTGGCCCTTCATGATCCAGATGTCGATTTTTGCAACCCAACAAAGGTTACAAATATAATTTTAATTTTTAACGAAGAAATTTTCTCAGTTACTTCTGCCAAGGGATCACTTGATCAATGGGGCGCACCAATACCCATGGGTGACGGATGTAGTATAGCAGTTACAGTCGTTTGGAATCCAGATCTTGGAGCAGGTTTCTGTTGTAGTCCAACTTATGATGGAGGAATTGGTGTGACAGCTCATGAAATTGGTCATAACTTAAACCAAACTCACACTCCCCCACCTCCTGGAAATTGGATAAATGGAATGGGAGGGCCTTTTGATGACCCATACCATGATCCTAATTCAATTATGAGTAGAAGTTCAAGCCTTGATGGTCCCTCTGCACTAATAGCAGGACAGCGAGATGAAATTGGGTGGATGTCTGCTGAAAACATAATTACTGTTCCTGATGGCACCTCAAACACCATCACACTTGATTTCGTTAACGAACCAGAGGAAGGCTCAAACCATCAAATGATAAAGGTTCCACTTTCAGACGGAACCTCTTATATTATTGAAGGACATGAATCTGAATTATTCAACAACACACCTCAAGGTAAAGCTGGCTCTATAATGTACAAATATTTTCCAAACGGAAATCAATATTCCTACTTGGACAACCAGGGAGATAAAGATGCAAAATATTCTTTGGTGGCAACAGCTGGAACAGAAACAGAATCTGATTTTATAGATGCCATTTTAGAACTCGGTGAATCATATGTGAATGCTACCCATTCCGTAACCGTTACCACCCAATCCATAAATTCTACCACAGTTACAGTTTTTGTTTCAAACAATGCAGGCTCGTCATGTTCCCCTAATCCTGGAGAGAATTGGGCAATAGATGATAGTTGTACCTTAACTGGAAATGTAACTGCAGCTATGAACATTACAGTTCAAGACAATTCTGTATTAACGATTCCAGATGGATTTACTGTATTTTTTGATCCAGCCACTTTTAGTATTACTGTAATTTCAGGAAGCGGAATTCTAATAGAACAAGGTGGAAGTATTCAAACCACACCACCATAAATTAAATTGGTTAATTCCCCATAGATTAAATTGATTAAAAGGAATTAAGATGTATTATGGGATTATTTAGTAAAAAACCAACATACTGTGCGATATGCAAAAAAGAGATCACTCACAAGCACAAACCCAAACGAGAATGGAATGTTAAGGGTTCTCTTTGTGGAGATTGTCACGTAGATAAGACCAAGGAATTCTATGAGGCAACCATACGACAACCATGTGCAAAGTGTGGAGTTACAAAAAAGATTTCAGACTTGTGGGAACCACGATGGCAATGGGATATGGATGGTTTGCTTTGCAAGGAGTGCTTTGATAAAAAAGAAGACGACCATGCAACAAAGAAAAAATATTGTTCTTTATGTGGCACAAAGATGGGATTATTTCGATACAATCCAAAACCTAAATGGAAAATAGAAGGGCAGCTTTGCAGAAAGTGTTGGGATGTAAAGAAAGCAGAATTTGGATAAACTATGAGGTTTTTTAAAAAATTTCATTGCGATATTTGTTCGAGTAAATTTTCAAAACAAGAAGAACTAATGCAACATCAACAGGTAGTCCATTTCAAAGATAATCCCTATGATTGTAAAGAATGTGAAAAAAATTTTTCAAACATGGAAGACATGAGAACTCATTTACAAAGAGAACACAGTTACAAAAAAGACAGATGACTAGATTGCCTTTACAGTCTTTACTACAGGAGGTCGTACCTTGGTAAACACTCTAAATCCACAAATGCATTTGATTTCAGGTAGTCTGGATAGTTCAGTGTTAGAAACCTGTGTATCACATCTTAAACAAGAATAAAATACATCAAAGGTTTCTTCAGGTGCCTCTTCTATTTCCTCAATGTTTTCCTCAACCATATTTATCATCAAAATTTCTATAATTTAAGGTAATACCAAATTATGTCAAAGATAGTTCAATGTAGACATCATCAGGAATTTTGAGCCTCATTAGTTGTCTTATTGCTTTATCATCTGCATTAATATTGATTATTCTTCTATGCATTCGCATCTCCCATTTCTCATAAGTCTCAGTACCGCTTCCACAAGGAGATTTTCTAGTTGCAATGTGCAATCTTTTTACAGGTAATGGAGTTGGACCTTTAACTTTAACACCAGTTTTTTTTCCAATGCCCATAATTTCACCACATACACCATCTAATTTAGGAAGACTGGTGGATGTTAGTTTAACACGGGCAGCTTGGGTCATCTCAAATAACCCTATGGAGTATATTTTTCAGTAATTTCCTTGACTATTCCTGCTGCAATAGTTGCACCCATGTCTCGAAGTGCAAATCGTCCCATCTCTGGGAATTCTTGGAAAGTTTCAATAGGAGTTGGCCTTACCGGTCTGATTTTGACAATGGCAGAATCACCAACTTTAAGGAACTTTGGATTCTCTTCATCAACTGCACCAGTTGCTGGATTTATTTTTTGAAGAAACTCGGTAACTGTTGCTGCCACTTGTGCAGTGTGACAGTGCATTACCGGAGTGTATCCAGGTGCAATTGCTGTTGGATGGTGAATTACTATAATTTGTGCTTTGAATTCCTTTGCAACATTTGGTGGTGCGTCTGGAGTTCCAAGGACATCTCCTCTTTTGATGTCTTTCTTTTCAATACCTCGAAGGTTAAAACCAATGTTATCTCCTGCTTCTGCAGAGGGCATTTCTGTATGATGGGTTTCAATAGATTTGATTTCTCCTTTGGCTCCTGAGGGCATTACAACAATTGCTTGTCCTGCTTTCATTACACCAGTTTCAACTCTACCCACTGGTACTGTTCCCACACCAGTGATAGTATAAACATCCTGAATAGGTACACGGAGTGGTTTACCAATTGGTTTTTCAGCTACAATAAAGTCATCAAATGCTTCAAGTAGTGTTTTGCCAGTATACCAAGGCATGTTTTCTGATTTTTTAACTAAATTATCTCCTTTCCAGCCAGAAACTGGAATGAATGGTACTTTATCTAATTTGTAACCAACAGATTGAACGAGTTTTTCACCCTTTTCTTTGGCTGCTTTGAAGGCATCCTCTGAATAGTTGCTATCATCCATTTTGTTGATTGCAACAATTAGTTGATTTACACCCAAAGTTTTGAGCAAAAATGCATGCTCTCTTGCTTGGCCACCTGCTGCAATTGCAGTATCAGTTTCACCTTCTTTAGCAGAAAGTACCAAGATTGCAGCATCTGCCTCAGAGGCTCCTGTAATCATGTTTTTGATAAAGTCTCTGTGACCTGGTGCGTCAATTAATGTAAAAAAGTACTTGTTTGATTCAAATTTTTGAAAAGCAAGGTCAATTGTAATACCCCTTTCTCTTTCATCTTTAATGTTATCCATAACCCATGCGTACTTGAAAGTATCACCCTTTCCGGTCTTTTCGGATTCGGCTGCATGTGCTGCAATGGTTCTCTCATCTACAACTCCAAGATCCATGAGGAAATGACCCATAGTTGTTGACTTGCCATTATCAATATGTCCTGTAACAATCATGTTCAGGTGTGGTTTATCTGCCATGTCAAGTTCCTATTCAAGGGGATTTATTACTGTTATGAATTTTTGAAAAAAAAATGCTTTTTTTTGAATATTTTGTGGATCATAAAATTTTAGAAACTACACATAAATCGAGGTGTTCTTGACATCAATTATGAAAATTACAGTGTCAGTAATCAAAGCTGATGTTGGAGGGATAGGAGGACACACCAGACCAAGTGATGGGCTATTAGATGCAGTAAAAAAAACCATCAAAGAGTCTTCTGATTTACTAATTGATTATTACATTGGGTACTGTGGAGATGACGTTCACATTGTAATGTCACACACCCATGGAGTAGATAATAATAAAATTCACAAGATGGCGTGGGATGCATTTATGGCAGGAACTCAAGTCGCTCGAGAAGAGGGACTGTATGGTGCAGGTCAGGATCTCCTAAAGGATTCATTTTCAGGCAATGTAAAAGGAATGGGTCCTGGGGTAGCCGAGATGGAGTTTGAAGAAAGACCAAACGAGGCCTTTACAGTTTTTGCAGCTGACAAGACAGAGCCTGGGGCATTTAATTATCCATTTTACAGAATGTTTGTAGATGCACTAAGTAACACCGGATTAATTGTAAACAAGTCACTTGCACGTGGGGTTAACATCAACATTATGGATGTTGAGAAGGCACAGATTGCAGAGTTGTCATTATGGGAAGACAAACCATCAATTGAAGCTGCTTTGATGTATCCAGGACGATACGTAGTATCCACTGTAACTACCAAGGATGGAGAGCCAATTGTTGCATCATCAACTGATAGACTACACAACATTGCGGGAACATATGTTGGAAAAGACGATCCAATTTGTGTGGTTAGAACACAGAAAAACTTTCCGGCCACTGAAGAAGTAGGAAGTGTGTTTAACAATCCTCACTATGTTGCAGGAAACACACGCGGAAGTCATAACATGCCACTAATGCCAGTTAAACTAAATTCTCCAGCATCAATTAATTTCTGCATCCCTATTGTACAAGCTCTGGTATTTAGCATGCACAATGGCAAGTTTGTAGGACCATTTGATGGATTCTCAACGCCAGACTGGGATTATGTAAGAGAAATCGCAACCAAAAAAGCACTAGCAATGAGAAGTCAAGGTTTTGTTCATCCTGCAACTCTAGTCCCATCAGAATTAGAATATGCCGAAGGGTACAAGGCAAGAATGAGTGTACTTGAAGAGAAGATGAAACCACTTGAAGATAGTTCAAGTGGAGAAAAGAAAGAAAATTACGAAGATCCAGATTAAAAAAATCAATCTTCAAGTTGGATGTTTTTTGAGAAAAAGTTAAATCAAAAAAGAAAGTTATCTAAACCATCTAATGCAAAAACTCTTGAAGGTCTTTGATTGGAAAACGTACACATTTACTGCCATCGCAGTTATTGGATTTTCAAATATTGTAATAGAGTTATTCGGACAAACCATTCCAAATGTCATGATGACTTTTTTTAGAAACGCAGGTGAAGTCGTGATTTTAGCCTCGGTCTTTTTGTTTGCAATAGCATGGCTAGTAAAGGCAAGACCTCACAATCGACCAAAAAAATACGATGTGGTAGTTTTTGACGTATTTGGAAAGAAAAGTAAAATTGATGGGATTCGTACAGAGTTTAAAACCCACGATGTGGCATGGAGTTTTATGAAGCAATACAAGAGCATGTATCCACTTTACAACTTTGCCCTAGTATCAAACCAGGCAAAGCAGGAAAAACCAACCATTTTCAAATACATTTAGATCAGAAAACAAATATTTGTTTCAAAGTATGATATTCTTTGTGCCAGTAAAGATCTTCAGTGGAGTTGAACATGTTGTTGAAAAATCAGTTAATAACTTTATCAAAGACATCAAGGTGATTGATATCAAAATAACCAGTCATCTAAACAAGAATGAAAAGTCACAAATCTTTGTATTAATTCACTACGAGGGTGCGCCTCCTAGTCATTCAGCCGGTCCAGGACTATTATAATTTAGATTCAAACTTTTATGCCGGATCATAGCACAAAATTAAAGTGAAGTTTTCAATTCTAGCTGAATCTCTAAACAAGATGGAGTCAACTACTAAACGACTAGAGTTGACACAGATTTTAGTAGAGTTATTTGAAAACACTCCTCAAGACGTCATTGCAAAAATTGTTTATCTTTTACAGGGAAAAATCCGACCAGATTTTGAGGGAATAGAGTTAGGAGTTGCAGAAAAACTTGCCATACGATCCATCTCAAAGTCATCTGGCATTACTACCAAAAAAATTGAGGAAGAGTATAGAAAAACCGGAGACTTGGGACAAGCAGCTACAATAATTCTAGAGCAGAAAACACAAACTACATTTCTCGTGGAAAACATTACAGTTGAGCGAGTTTATGAAACATTATTCAAGATTGCAAAACTTGAAGGTGCTCGCTCTCAAGACATGAAAATGAAATACATTTCTAGTCTCTTAAATGATGCAACACCATTGGAGGCAAGCTACATTCTAAAGATTCTACTTGGAACCTTGCGTCTTGGTGTCGCAGAAAATACAGTAATGGATGCTTTGGCCATTGCATACACTGGAACCAAAGAAAACAGAAAAGCCTTGGAGCACGCATATAATGTTTCAAGTGACTTGGGAAAGGTTGCAGAAACAATCGCAAGCAAAGGACTAAAGGGAATTCAAGAGTTTGAAATTATTTTGTTCAACCCTATACGCCCCATGCTTGCAGACCGTGTAAAAAGCGAGGAGGAATCTATCGAAAAAATGGGAATAGAATTTGCAGCAGAATACAAACTAGATGGAGAGCGTGTACAACTACATGTGGAAGGTGAAAAGGTTGTCTTGTTTTCAAGGAGTTTGGAAAACATTTCAGAATATTATCCAGACATTATAGAAAAAATTCCAAAATCACTAGCAGCAGATCAGGTGATACTAGAAGCAGAAGCAGTAGCAATTAATGAAAACTCTGGCGAATTTTTACCATTCCAAGAACTAATGCATAGAAGAAGAAAGTACAAAATCGAAAAGGCAGTATCCCAATATCCGATTACGGTTAATTTTTTTGATGTTTTATTCTATAATGGAAAAAGTTGCCTAGATTTGGAATATAGAGAGAGGAGAAAACTCTTGGAAAAAATTGTCAAAGAAGATGACTATGCAAAACACGTTCCAATGGCCACAGTAAAAACTGAAAATGAAATTGAAGATTTTCTTGAAAACAGCATAAACTCTGGTTGTGAAGGACTAATGTTAAAGATGCTTGACAAACCCTACCAAGCAGGATCTAGAGGAAGTTTTTGGCTTAAACTCAAACGAGAATACAGAAACGAGCTTGGAGATAGCTTGGATCTTGTTGTTATTGGTGCATTCTTTGGAAAAGGAAGAAGAACTGGACGTTATGGAACACTACTATTAGCATCATATGATGAGGACACTGACACATTTACTAGCATTTGCAAGGTTGGAACTGGATTTACTGATGAGTATTTGGATCAACTATACCAGATATTATCTGACAAGGTCACAATAAAGAAAAATCCTAGAATTAACAGCGAGATGGAAGCTGATGTGTGGTTTGAGCCAGAACTTGTAATTGAGATTGTGGCCTCTGAGATTACTCTGAGTCCAATTCATAAAGCCGCAAAAGATGAAATCAGAAAAGATGCAGGATTGGCATTACGATTTCCAAAATTTACTGGTAAAATCAGGGTAGAGAAATTTGCAGAGGATGCATCAACTAATGAGGAAGTCATTGCCCTATACAAGGGGCAGAAAAAAATAGCGCATGAGAAAAGTTTGATGTAAATTACGCACAGAATTCGACAAAAATCATCGAGGATTTAAATTACCTATGAGGTGGTAAGAAATAGAAATGTATAGCGGAGAACTAGAAGTTCAAGCTAAGAGAAAGGCAATTGCCGTTTTGCAAGACGAGATAAACCGAATCCTAAATGCATCAAGGGAACTTGCATCACTTCCAGAGCTAATGATGAAAAAAGACAAGAATGGAATCAAAGATACGCTTGCCCAAATTTCTACCATCGAAGAAGAAGTAGAAAATCTTAGGCGAAAAATAACTCGAGAGGTAGCAGATGTCGGAGGATTGATCATGAACCGAGAGAACCTCTTAAACACGGCATATACCATGGATGAGATTGCAGGGTACATTACAGGAATTTCATTCAAGTTATCAAACGTTAAGGCAACTACTCTAAAGAGCTCAAAGTTAGATGAGGACATTACAAAACTCATAGAACTAGTAGTGGACCAAGTCTACAAGCTAAATGAAATAATTCGGAGTCTTAGCACAAACACTGCAAATGCAATCGAACTAGCACAGGAAACTCAAACTATCGAGCGAGAAATTGACCTCAAATACAGACAAGCAACCATGAAACTCTTAAGCGAGGTCTCAAACACCAAAGAACTATTGCTAATGAAAGACGTAATAGAAGGAATCGAGGAAATGGCAGACAAGTGCCAAAGGGTTTCTGATTCTTTCATTTTACTAGCACTAAGCCTATAAGACAACCTTTTTTTCATATTTTTATTATTCAATGTATGGAATCCATAATTCATATACGAAGAATATTTTGTAGTTTTTGTTGAAGTGTGAACTGTTAGATAATAGACTGATTGTTTGGAACATTGAGGATTCCCGCAAGCTCTTCAGCAGTGGCTATTATGGAAAGCCAATTGGAATGCCAAAACCAAAGTTCGATGAGATTAATGTTCCTTTGATTTTGGATTTAATTGAAGGATTGTATTTGCTAGAGTGCAAAAAAATTACAATTACCAAAGAAAAGAAAAAAGTAACCATAGAGGCCATGACTGAGATTTGCAAAAAAGAGTATCATGACTTTGAGAAAAAATACCTAGTGTACAAAAATTTTCGAGATAAAGGATACATAATAAATCCAGGAATAAAGTTTGGCTGTGACTTTGCAGTGTATGAAAAGGGACCAGGAATTGACCACGCACCATTTTTGATTCAGGTGTATAACAGAAAAGACCCAATCACATCTACTGCAATTGTTTTGGCAGGACGATTAGCAACTACAGTTCGCAAGCAATTCATTTTGGCAATACCTAAGGGAAAAGACAAGGTAGATTTCTTGGCACTTGATTGGTGGAAGGCCTAGACTTTTTTTATGTGACCTGCAATACGGTCATAAATCCAAAAGAGTTCTTCTGAGATTCCAAAGTCAAGATGATTCTTCCACTTGTTTCGGATTCGGATAGCGCCTTCTGTTGGCTCTACATAGATTGTGGCGTCTCTGAGTGTCTGTTTGGCAATCATGTCATTGAGTTCCGTGTCTTGGTTTAGTAGCTGTGCCAAACTGCCATTACCATCCCACTCTACTTTGGTTACGGTTTTTTTTGCAAAGTGGCCTTGTGTTGTGAGTCTAGTTCTAGCAGTATGATTTCCAAGTTTTTTGCCAGCATCTTTTCGTACAATAAAATGGGCTTGGAATCTGTCTTCAGCCCCCCATGGATTTGGATTTGGATCTTGCATTTCTATCCCTTTTGAATAATTTGAACTACGTCAATGTTTGTATTTTTAATTTCAAGGCACCCCTTGTTTGTAACCATTCTGGGGGTTTGGGAAAAATATCTAGAATAATAATCACCGCTCTCCAAATCTACTGTTGCGATCTCTTTGGCTTCTGATTCTACTCCAATTTCAGATAACATGTCTCGGAATTTTTCAGGCCATGTCTGGTACACGAAGGTGTCAGATTCGGTATCATGCATAAAAAAACTATCATCCTACCCACAAATAAAGATATCAAGGATATTTTTTAAATTATAAAAAAATTATTCTATAAGATAGCATCCGCTACTGAAAGTCCATAAAGGAATTAAAAAATAAAAAAAGGGGTTTTTTTGATTATAGACAGAGGTTAGTTGGATCGAATACTGCAGGGCAGTTATCTAGACCATCGGCCCATTCATCGCCATCTGCATCTTCTGAAGTATTGCATGCGTCACCTAATCCATTGCTGTCAGTGTCTTCTTGACCAGGATTAGCATCTGCAGGACAATTATCTAGACCATCGGCCCATTCATCGCCATCTGCATCTTCTGAAGTATTGCATGCGTCACCTAATCCATTGCTGTCAGTGTCTTCTTGACCAGGATTAGCATCTGCAGGACAATTATCTAGACCATCGGCCCATTCATCGCCATCTGCATCTTCTGAAGTATTGCATGCGTCACCTAATCCATTGCTGTCAGTGTCTGCTTGGTTAGCGTTTGGTTCGAAGAAACAATTGTCTGCAACATCACCTACACCATCCTTATCAAAGTCAGCTTGTCGTGGATTCTCGTCACCAGGTGCATTATCACAAGCATCTGGTACTCCATCTGAGTCAGTATCGGTTCCATCATCAAAGACATCAGGACATGCATCCTCGAAATCCAGTAATGAATCACCGTCACAATTACTCAAACCATCTACACTATCTTCAGCTGCAGTTAACCATAGAGGTCCTACATTATCAATTAGTGTGAAAACACCATTTTCTAATGTAAATGCATATGCGCCATCATTAGCATAGACTGTTCCACAGGAAGTTGGCTTCCACTTGTCTAGTTTGTTTGGATTACCTTTTCCATTGCTAGGACTTTCTCTTGTACTTAACTTCACGGTAAGATCAACATTGGTTTGATCTTCACAAAGAATTTGTGTTGAACTTTTTTCATTATTTTTCTTGTTGGAAGTTTCATGAGTACATTCTCCCGCACTAGGCCCTGTAAATTCGATTACATCCCATTCAGCTGGAACTGCATCAGTTACGTTTGCCAATGGGCCGGCATAAGTGAGGTTAAACCAAAGCATGGTTGTTCCAACTTCACTTTTTACCGGGAGGAAGTCTGGAAGTGGCAATAGGTCAGTATCTGCAAATTCTTTTTCAATGCCTACACATTCATATTCTATGGTAGCACTGTATTGAATTCCAGATGGACCACCTCCATCTGCATAATTAACAAACATATGATTTGTTCCTTGTTGAACATCACTTGTAATGTCAAATGGTCCTAATTGTTGGTCAGTATTGAAATTACCAACTACAACACCTAGCAACTTGCTTGAAGTAACGGGATTACCATTTATGAAGAGTCCTTCATTGTTGGTATCACCTAGTTCGTTGTCGACATGGAAATCAAACAATAGATTTGCACTTGCAACACCAATATCACAATCTACTTCAAATGGTTGTGCCAAAAGAGCAGTACCACCTTCAATTGCACCAGTAGGTGAAGTTGAGATGTATTGTGCCGTAATATCGTTATCCAGGGTTGGTTTCCAAGCTCCATGGTTATCGATGATTGCAGGACTAGACCCAGCAATTGCATTTGTAAAATCTACATTAATAAAAGCAGCAACAAATGGTGCGTTTGCAGGTCCAAGGATCATTGTGATGTCTGAATCAGGATTTCCAATTGCACCATTTCCCGAAATTAAGGTAATGGTTGTTGGAATTGCCTGAGCGTTTTGAACAGGAATTGCTACTACAGCAGTAAGAAGTATTGTTGCTATCAGCATAGAAGTCGTCGTTTTTGTTTTTTTAGTTATTGTTTTCATGTTATTGAAATTAATTTTTTATCTCCATATATAAAATTTTCTTAATTTATGAAAATAATATTTTTTATAACTTACGTTAGCTGCCCAATTAAATTTTAACGATACGTACTCTGCAATCGCCACAAACATTACGTAAAAGAGATAATTAAAACAAACTATGTGTAATATGTTTACTATTACACTAAAATTTTTTTTAGATGTGTTCAGAATAGTACTATTAGAAAAAAAGATCTTTTGTAACATTTTTTTGAACAAAATTTCTACATAAAATTCTAGTATGGCCTATCTCGGGATTCATGACAATCACACAAACATCCCTTTTGGCATCTAACTCGTTTACAATCAGAGCACGTTTTTTTATTCCAATAAGGTGCGGTATTCATAATTTTTCTAGGCCAACCAGAAAGTTAAGGTTTTAGATTATCAATAAAATTAAAAATATCCAAAAAACGACTTTGGAAAAAATTGAAATAAATATTCTGATTTTGGTCGATTCTGAAAAAATTATGAAATTATTTTTGTCTAAAGAAAGACGTGAAAAATCAATACCCAATATCAGCCCAAATTTTCACTTTATCTACAAAAAAACTCAAAATTTCCAATATAGGCAATCAAATTAAATAATACTTTGAGGCTGTGGTGTTATCTATGCTAAAATTTCAAGGTAAAACAGCCCTAATTACAGGCAGTGGAACTGGAATTGGTCAGGCCATAGCCAAAAAATTCGTAGAAAATGGCGCTAGCGTAGTAATTCTTGGTAGAAGACGAGAGCCATTAGATGAGACCTCCCAGATGCTAGAGGGAATCATATCTCAAATAAACAGCGGGGCTAATGTCAAAATTTTCTCAGGAGTCGATGTTGCAGATGAGGATGCAATGACTGCAATGTTTGATACTATAAAAAATGAAAACCAAACTATAGACTATATCGTAAACAATGCAGGAGTGTCAGGCCCTGTTACATGTTTTGCGAATGCACCACTAGATGATTTCAAAAGTACAGTTGCAATTCATTTGACTGGAACCTTTTGGGGTTCAGTACAAGCACTAAAGGTAATGAAAGAGGGTGGAAAAATAATTACAATATCTACATTCTTTACAGAAGAAAGACCGCTAGAACAAAGGCCATACAGATTTAGAAGTCCATATACAGCTTCTCAAGGTGCAAAGAACAGACTAGCAGAATGTATGTCATGGGAGTTGACTGGTAAAGGAATCTTTTCGATTGCCACAAATCCTGGACCAGTTCATTCAGATAGAATTTACAAGACAGTATATCCCAAAGCAGCGTCCGAGTTTATGAGAGTAAGTGGATTTGAAGACTTGAGTCCTGTAGAAGTTGAAGAAGCAAAAGATGATTTGTTAGAATGCATTCAAGCAGATGGAATAGATAAAGAAGGAATTGCAAAAACAGCAGAAAAACTAGCTAATGGAAAAGACGTTGGCAAATTAACTGAAACTTTTACAAGATTATTAGAACAAATTCAAAAGCTTGCAGGGAAGATCCAAAATAATACATCACATATGATTGCAGATAATCAATTCCTACAACAATCACAAGTTGCAGAAACAGTTCTCAATTTGTGTGATGATGAGATTGCAAAAATAATTAACGGCAAAGTAATTCCCGGTGATAGAGTATTTTATCCTGTAAAATCACATATTGGAAACGCAACACCAGGAGTTCATCAACCAGACTTTACCGGAAAGTCAATTGTATTTACAATTGATGCAACTGATAAAACCGATTCAGATAGAGTGCAATATTTGGCCGCCCATGTTGAGAAAAATGGAGGAAAAGTGGCCTGCTTTATCTCTGAATCCACCCCGAAGGATATCCAAGAGGCAATAAGCAGTAAATTCCACTCTCATGTGGTTAACATCAAAAATCCTGAAGAGGTCGAAAAGTGGCTAAATACTGCTAAAACCAACATTGGAGATATTCTAGCGGTAGTTCACGTCACTGGAAAATTGCCGGAGATTTCAAAATTAACAGAATTATCCCGCGCTGAATGGGAAGGATTGATTGAAAAGTTCATTACAACACCTGCCACTGTTGCCCAGAGGACATTAGAGCAGTTTGTTCCAGGTGGTGCAAAAGATCCAAGATTATACAAAGACGCCACTGGTGCAATGATGATAGTAGGTCCTGATTTACCAACAGGAAGAAAAGTATCTGGCACTCAGCGAGCTCAAGTTGAGGTATTCCGAGGAGCACTACGACCATTTACAACTACAGTAAACCAAGAGCTCAGTGACGTTCTCAAATCAAAGGTTAGAATATTTTCAGTGTTTCCCGGATCAGTTACTGGTGCAGAGCCGGAAAATGAAAGAATTGCTCAGGCATTAAATTTTCTAGTATCAGACAGTGCAGCTTCATCATCTGAAGTTACATTTTGTGTTGATGAATTAAGATAAGGATGAAAAAATTCTCAGACTTTAGAGTAGGAGACAAGTTTTTCTCTACGTGTAGCATTTCAGAAAAGGAACTAGATGAATATTTGAATTTCTCTCGTGTAAAAAATGCGTTACTAGAAGATTACAAAAGTAAAAAGACTCAACTGGTGTCCGGACGAGCAGCACTTTCTAGAATGGAAGGAGAGTTTACAAGGCTCAGTCAACTTTATGGAAATCATATTATCTTTGTTGGAACAGATGGGGATCCTGATTGGGAAAACAGAAACACTAGATTCCTCAAACCACTTTACACAGATGAGGTTTTAAAAATCCAATATACCGTTTCAGGAAAAGAGGATATTGATGATGACTATGGAAAGATTGCAGTAGACTTTGAGGGAACAAACCAACAAGGAGAAATTGTTTTGATATCCAAGAAAAATTTGTACAGAATCAAAAAAGAGCCACCAAGATAAAATTTAAACTGGAGAGCCGACTTGTCTCTCCAGCCCCTAAGTAAGTTGAAACCTAGAAGACAAGTTGTATTTCAAAATCAGTATAAAAGCAAAAGATTTTTTTCGAGGCTAAATTTTTGAATTTAGTTATTTATCAAATGCAGATTTTCACTTATAGAATCAAAGAACATTTTGACGGCAGCGGCAACAATTACTACAGAGACTAGAATCTGCAAAAACCTTTCGTTAATGTCAACCGATAGTCTTGCACCAACTAGACCACCTACAAATGATCCAGAGGCAAGCAATCCAGCTTGAAGAAAATCAGAATGACCCAAAATAGTGTGTACTATAACTCCAGATAATGATGCAAATAACAAGATTAACTGAGAGGTAGGAGCTGCCTTTTTCATGGCCATTCCCATTCCCACAACCATCAATGGAACAAAGATTATTCCACCACCTATTCCAAAGAACGCGGAGATAATTCCTGCAAAAAAGCTTGCACCAACCGCAAATATCATCATCTGTGTTGAGAAATTTTTCTCTCGGCTCTCTATTTTTTTCCTCAAAATGATATAGATTGCAGATGCAATCAACACGAATCCAAATAAAATTTTAAAAAATTCTGGAGTAACATCACTTGATACGTATGCTCCCAATACAGTTCCTGGAACGGTAAGTAATCCAAGTTTTATTCCAAGGGAGTATTCAATTCGCCTTTGTCTGGAATATGAAATAGTCGATGCTACTGCATTACTAAATGCTGCAAAAAGACTGTTACTTGCTGCCAGTGTTGGAGGGAATCCAAAAAAGGTCAAGATTGGCACCACAATAATTCCTCCACCCAATCCAATCATGGAACCCAATACTCCTGCTGCAAATCCTAAAGGAATAAGCCATAGATGTTCAATCATTGTAAACGTCAATCAAACAATCTTATTGTATATTAAATGCCATTCGAAACGGGTTTTATTGTTAAATTAGTTTGATTTCTCACGGCCCATTATGCTCCTATTTCATCGATTATTCTAAAACATTGCTATCGAATTAATCCTATTTCTTTATCATGTCAATCAAAATTAAACCATAATGAAAAATCTGAAATCTGTTTCAAATCTTATTTTCCCTTTAATTTTATTTGTTGGTGTGGTTTTCCTTGCAATTACTTTTGAAACGGCATTTGCAGGAGTGTGTGTTAATTGTCTTTCTGAAAACATAGAAAATACCCCTTTAGAAATAATTGCCCCTGATGATATCCTTACATATTCTACAAATGATTTTTTATCAATTGAAGATTTAGGAACTCCAATTGTTTCTGGGAGTGGAAGTTCTTTTGCAATAATTGCAAACAATGCTACATCGTTATTTCCTCTTGGAAAAACAACTATAGTCTGGAGTGTAACAAAGGATGGAGAAACTGTAACTGATACTCAGACAGTGGGAGTTGCAAGTGCACCAACAGGTATTGATCCTGCCAATAAAATTGTCTTGATAGAATTTGCAGACGGTTGGAAAAGTGTTTTTGATCTTGGAAGACCAATTTTTGATACATATGGAATAAAAACAACTCAATTCATAATTTGTGGATCAGTTGAGAACAATTCTCCTCACATGTCTCCAGAAATGATTTTGACTATGCAATCTGAAGGACATGACATCCAATCACATACAATGTCTCATCCAAATCTTTCGGATTTGTCTGCCCCAGAAAGATTATTTGAATTGGGTGGCGCCAAAGAATGTTTAGAGGATTTTGGAATTAATGATGTCAAAGTCCTTTCATTTCCTTATGATGCTGGTTGGGATGATTCAGAAGTTATTGAAGATGTTTCAAATTTCTACCAATTTGCTCGCAGTCATAGTGGTGATTTGTTTTACCTTCATTGTGACTATCCTGGTTCAACACAAGAGGATTGCAGCACCTTCGATTCAGGTGGTAATTTAAATGAGGAACACCGTTGGTCTATTCCTTCCATTAACCACAATAATCTGGAAACTTTTAATTCTGATGATCTTCAAACGTTTCAAGATTTTATTCAAGCAGTAAATGCAGCTACCTTAAACACGAATACAATTGTTAATCAAATTCCTATCATGAACTACCATAAAATAAATTTCAATGACTCCCTAGAATTTAATTCGCCTAGTTTTAGCACATCTACCATATTACTGGAGGCTGAAATGAAATACCTGAAAGAAAATAACTTTACTATTATTACACAGTCAGACTTAGCATACGACGAGGAGCAAAATCATTTTGTTGTGCTGCCAATTACTGAATGCATAGTTCCACCATCAGATGATTGGATCATAAACTCTCATTGTACATTGATTGAAAGTAAAATAGCTCCTGGCAGTGTATTGGTTCAGAATAATTCCGTCTTAACAATTCCAGATGGAGTAACTCTGGGTATTGACTTTGCAAATTTTAATTTGACAGTGTTTTCAGGAAGCGGCGCTTTAATTCAATCAGGAGGAGCAATAAAACAAATGGAATTAAACTTGGAAGATGTGTTTAATTCTTGTACAAATGAATGGGATATCACCGGATATCACACTCCAATAGAGAGTGATTATTCAGGTGAATTCATTCCAGTTGTAATTGATACCGTTGAAAGGGAGTTTAGAGAAGACTTTGTGGATAGAGTGATGGTAAATGGTTGGGGGAAAACTCTAGCAGGAGATTATCTTGGATGGTATTCCAATTCTTTCCATCTGAATGATAATGCTCTGGATTCTGAAGGCAACGTCCTTGTTGTGGGAATAATTGCAGTTGATCCAACAATAATTGACCCAAACACAAATTTGATAATTCCAACCCTTCCTGAACCTTGGAATGAAGTTATTTTTCTTTCTTCAGATGTAGGACCGTCAATAATTGGAAAACATATTGATGTGTTTACCGGTGAAGGTGCAGCTGCTGCACAAGAAACATTTAGAATTACTGGTAGTAATAATACAGTTTGTGAATAGATAGGTATTTCCAGAAGGCAAACTTTTTTTAAAAAAATTACAACATTAAATGAGAGTCATTTAAATATTTTGTAATTTATCTAGGATTTAGTTTGGAACGATAAATTTCCACAAATAGCCTTCAGTATTTGTGGAAATTTCTAATAACAAGTCTTTTTTAGCAAGTCCATTAATTTCAGATTTACTGGTAATTCTCTTTGCCTCTAAATGGTGAGTGTTTGCAGCATCAATCCAGTCTGAAACTGTATTAAATTCCCCAGGCTTTTGAGCATCCCAACAATCACATACCAAGTATTCTATCATTGTGTTATAGATTATTTTGATATCATCCAGTTGAGATACCTGAGGATCTGCTTGAATTACACCAATGACATATTTTGGAGAACCAGAAACTCCAACCATGTGAATATTCCCCAAATACTTGCCCTCAGAATCTAATAATTCAGTTGAGGTGCAATATTTTATTGCATTTTGAATAGATTCATCTGCAAAAAAAGTACAATATTTTTCAATAGAAAAACCATTTAACTTCAAAGGAGAAGACATTGAAATTTTATAAGTAGATAATTCTAATTGAAGATTTTTGTTTGTATCAGTGTATGAAATAGATAAAGTTTCAGATTCTACCTCTTCGGAGGGGGGAATCATTAAAATTCCAATAACCACAACTACCACAACTAAAGAAATTGCAGAAATCAAAATCTTTTTGTTCATTTTTTCTAAATATTATCCAGCCAAGATAAGGCTTTCCAATTTTAAATTGAAATAATGTTTAACTTTGAATCTTTCGTAATGTTAAACTCTTTTACAAATCCTGAAGTTACCTCTAAAATATACAAGGCCTCACCATCGGGAATGATGCTTTGACATGCCATGATTTCAGTTGCTGTCTTACAGGGGGGAATATTTTCTTCGAGGTGCACAATATTTCCATTTTCATCAAACCATAACATATCGAGTGAAAATTGCATGTTTAGCATCCATAAAGAGTAAATTCCTGGCTCATTGAAAACGAAGATCATTCCTTGATCAAAAGGTAACTGATCTTGAAACATCAAACCTCTTATTCTTCTTGGCTCTGTATCAGCTACTTGTACTTCAAGCACCGTGTCATCAATCTTTATTGTTCCACGAGGAAACTCTACTGATTCTAGTTTACTATCAGTGGGAATAGATAACATTCCCCCGAGTCCAATAATTACAGCAGCAATGGTTATTGGAATTAAAACTCTTGTTCTACTAGTCACAAATTTCTCTGCTGTCTTCCTTTTAAAATATCTTAACTAGTAATAAAAATAAAATCAAAAATGGATTAAATTTGAATTACTCCTTTCTCTACTAGATATTTTATTCCTTTGATGAAATCATCTTCGGAAATTAAATCATCTGCCCACCAGCTGGCATTACTTTTAACCCATGAAGGTACACTTTTGTCCATCCACGCAGCAGGGTAAGGAAGATCAGGAATGTCAACTAACTCTTTTTTAATCATATATTGAATTCCTTGAACAAAAGAGTTATCATCAATATCGCCCTTTGCCCACCAACCTGCATTATTTTTTATCCATTCAGGAATTATTTTTTCATCAGGAAATGGAGCCTTGTCAACTGCTAAATTTATTTTTAGAGTTTCATTTTGAGTAAATTTCGATTGTATATTTTCACTATTAGTCATTATACTAAAGGAAGAATTTTCAAGTGGAATTGAGGAAAACAAAATACCATTAACTTCAATTAAAACATCATGTAAATGTCCCACAGATATTTTCATTGGAATAGATACTGAACCAGTAGAAGAATGAGTTAATGGTGTTGGACCAAATACCGGCATTCCATTTTTTGATACGGTAATTTGATAATCAACATGTTCCTGAATACTATTTTTATGAGGATTTATGAAATCAAAATTCAATAAAATATTTTGTAGTGTTTCATCTTGCAAATTTGTTCTGGTTAATTGTTCAATTGTAAAAGTTGTTTTAGCTGTAAAATTTTCTGAGCCATACATGGCAAGTATAGTATAAACACCAGAGGAGTTCATCGAGGAACTATCTGCAATTAATTCAGTTTGAAAAATTTTTTCAGAATCTACAATGGGATTATTAATAAAAACAATATTACCATTTGGAGCAATAACCATTAAAGTGATTTCATGCCCAAAAAGAATTTCATCAACGCTGCCAGACACAAAAATTGTTTCTTCTTGCAAGTAGTGTTTTTTATCAGTTTCAATTGTAAGTGGATTAATAATTTGGCCATAAGCAGAAGAAAAAGAAATGCTAAAAACAAATGCAAGCATGACAAAATATTTAATTTTCAAGTACCGGTTTCAGGCCAGTGAATTATTTAATAATAGTTAACTGTAACATGGAGTTGTAACAGATTTAATAAAATAATATTTAGTATGTTAAAATTGCCTGAGACTATTTTGAAGATTACTTTTCGGTAAAATTCAGGATTTTTTATTTTCTCTTACACCAGCAATTGGGACTGCATGATATAGGTTCAGAGGACTCAATTTCATCTCCTTGAATTCTGTCTCTCTTTTCCATATAATAAAGGACAAAATTATTGGAATTTATCTTCAAATCTGTTTTATTTTGAACAGACAGGTAGACTCACTTTAATTTAGAGTGTGTTGGTTTAGTTGATTTTGAATTTCATCTACAAGTGAAACCTGTCTATCTGATTCAAATGGTATCGGAATACTTTGTCCTAATAATTCAAAATAAGCAGTGCCACTAACGCCTATATCGACTACACCTTCTGTGCTAAGGATGGAATCCATAGCAGGACTAAAACTTTCTTTTTGAAAATTCTGCAAAATTTGAACCTCTTTTGTATCTCCGGGATTTATTGTCGTGTTTATTTCAGAATATCCCTGTCCAATTGGAATGCCGTTTATAGAAAGATCATATGACAATTCCGGAATATAAACTGGCAATAATCCATTGTTGCTTAATTCAAAAATTAATCCAAGATTAATTCCAGCAACAACATCTAGTGCAGCTGCCATCCAATTTCCAGATAAAAGATCCAAGCCTAATGATATCAAATTAGACAAAGACAAAGTCTCCAGTTCAATTTCAACTGATGAGATATCGCTTAGAGATACATCAATTTGATTATACGAATATGCAATTAAACCAAAAACTAATCCAATTATTGCAATTACTATTACTATAGAAATTATTATTAATTTTTTCAATGTACAAAGAAAAAACGTTAAAAAATTAAGTGTATTGCTGTTAAAGAGAACAGAAATCAAGTCTAATCAGAGGGGCAATAAAAGAAGCAGACCTGATTTTTACATTAAATTAATAGATATAGTATTTATCAAAATTTCCAAATAGACACCAAATTTTTGAAAAATTTTTCCTTAACTGAATTAACTATTAAAAACACAAACCAAGATTTTTTTCTAACAGGTAACTTAGTAAAATATGGATCTAAAGATTGGTTGCACAGGTTGGAGTTATGATGGCTGGTCAGGCACCTTTTACCCAAAAAAAATAGGAAAATCCAACTGGCTTCAATACTATTCTAAAATATTCCCCATTACCGAGGTAAACTCCACATATTACAGAATTCCTGACCAAAGCATTACAAAAAAATGGAATACCGATACTCCTGATTCATTTAGATTCACTGCAAAATTTCCATCAATTATTACACATGAAAAGAGATTAAAAAATGTAAAAGAACATGTTTTTGCCTTTTTATCCTCGTTTACTCCCATGCATGATAAAGTTTTGGCACTTGTTTTACAATTACCACCATCCCTTACATTTGAAGAAGCAAAACCCCACCTTGAAGATTTATTTTCGTATTTGCCACCCGACTTTAGATATCCAATTGAAGGAAGACATGAATCATGGTTTACTGATGAGTCTTTAGATTACCTAACAGAACACAATCATTGTCAGGTATGGAATGAAGTTCATGGAGTATCCAACCCCACAAAGATAACCTCTGACTATGTGTACATTAGATTAATTGGAGATAGAAGTATTCCAGAATCAGAGTTTGGTAAAGTTACAATCGATAGAACTAAATTAATTCAAAAGTGGTCAGACAAAATAAAAAAACTCGAAGACAAAGTAAAACTTGCAATGGTAATGGCCAATAACCACTTTGAAGGATACGGACCTGTAACTGCAAACACATTGAGGATACAACTAGGATTACCAGAATTAATATGGGATGAAAAAAAGCAAAGAAAATTAGAATTTTAATTCTCAAATGGTTCTAGTATTGATTTGCAACACTCATCAAGTAATTCAGAATATTTTTTTGCATCATACTTGTCAGCAAACTCTATTGGAACAACACGGTGTGATATTTTTCTAGCATAATCATTAATTACATATCGAATCTTTTGTCCCGGTTCTATGTTTTTACCCTCCCACTTTAACTGGTTTAGAGCATCGGCTTGTATTGTACGACTACTGTGCTGCCCTGTTCCTCGTGTAACCTTGTTTGTAAATGCCAAGTCTTTTGGAGGTATTTCATGCCTAAATAGGCTCATTTTGTACCTGTTTTGAATGGATTTGGCCTCTGGTATTGATTCTTTAATCTCAGAGAGATTCCTACATTTTGCAAACAAATTCAAAATATCTAGCTGACATTGCTTGAAATATTTTGGAGTATCGCGACGCCTTGTTTCAATTCCACGTAATTTTAACTCGCCATCTTTGTTTGCACCAAAGTATCTGTTTGCAACAGGCAACTCTGAATTATTTTTTGAAGGCAAAAACACAATCCAGTTGTATACATCCAAAGATAAATCAAATCCAGTTTCTTTTGCAATGGTATCACGTAGTCTTTCATAGTCTTGTAGGGTAGAATTTTTCTTGTATATCCACAGTGAATCAACTATGCCGTGTAATACAGTAAATTTATGCTCTTCAGCAATCGTCATTGCGTGTAGTAAAAGTTTTCTTGCAAATGCACATACTGCCATGTGTGCATCAATTCGTCCAAATTTTGCATTGTTAAATCCCAAATATCCAAAAGATGTAACTAGAATCCATTTTAGTGCAGATTTGCGTTGTTCATAAATTTTAGATTGTTCTTTGTTTTGTGTGATTTCAATAAGATCAGTATATTTTTGTCTCTTCTCTAGCAGTAAACGCAAAGACTGGGGAATTATACCTTGTCTTTTACAAATATGATATTCAAGATCTGGAACTATACTAGTTGAATCTGGACAGCATTCACAATTTATGGTTTCAGCTGAGATATTTTTTTGCAGCATTATATTACCAAAAAGTGATGCAAAATCTACTTCTCCAACATTTTCATGTATACCGATTCGTGGCTCTAGGATTAAACCACCGCGGTCACCTATTAGCAAATCCATTCTTGTTTTAAAAATCTCAGACACTATAGGTTTCCAAGGAATCAAAAAATTTCGTTTTGTTGCATTGTAAAACTGGACAGAGCTCATGCATTTTCCAATGGATGCCCTTGCTGCAGTCTGAATTGGTAATCTACAAGTTCGGGAAATCTCAAATATTGCCTGCAAGGAATTTTCAGTCTCCCACAGGAACGCATTTGAGCGATCAATATGGATTCTGCCTTGTAATTGGGCCGAAATTGGCTTGAAATGAACTTGACCATATGAATAGTATGACGTGCCGTTTCTTTTTGGAATTTTGAGTGGACACACTTCTCGGCCCAAAACTAGTTTTTCTGAAATCTTGTTTTTGGCAGCCCTATATGCAAGATATGGAAAATCCCAAGTATCACCTTTTTGCGTTATGATAAAATCAGGATCAATGTCTTTTATCATTGCAACACAATCAAGCATAGTTTGCTCTTCAGAGTCAGAGTGTAAAGTAACATTGTTGATTTGAATTGATTTTATTTTATCTGTAAATCTTGGAATTTTTTTATTTGTTTTTGCATTTACTCGTAAATTTATTTTTGTAAATGAAGGCAAATCATAATCAGTCTCTGTAATATCTGATTGGGGAATCCAAGTATTTTGTATCTTATATTTTCCCAGAGGGAACAAATCATACTGATACATAAAACTCTGAGCAGGTGGAACATCTACATTGTACAGTCGATATGCACCAAACTTATCAAGATCTTCTATTGTCTTTCCTAATCGTAAAAGATCAGATGATTTTTTGAGTATAAATTTTAAGACTCTAGATTCTTTTAGATCTGATACTCTTTCTGTCTTGTTTATCCACTTGTATTCTTTTATTAAAGAAAGAACTTGTTGCTTTTTCTGTAATTTTTCTAATTTGTATCTGGCATCAGATGCAACATAGAGGGATGGAGTCCATTTTATCTCTAGTCGGTGTATATTTTTATTTTTTATCCATAGTATTATCTTGTCATCTAATGGATATACATCAAATAACCATCCGCAAATCATTTCTTGTTTAGCAAAAACTGTATCAATTGATGCTGTATCAAAACAAGAGACATCATCATGGAAGTTGTCGTGTATTGTTCTCCTTTGGAGTTGATTGCCTTGATGTATCGATAACACTGTCGAAGCATTTTATCAAATAGTTTTTTGTCTTCGGCACGAAGGCTGTCGCTAAATGCGCGCCATGATTCAATTTCTTTTGCAAGTAAATCATCGTCTGGAAATAGACTCAATTTTTCTCACCTAGGCTCAAAATCTGCTTGAAATGATGAAAAATCACTGCCATAAAGATAGACTCCAACCTTATTGGCCTACATACCATCATACATGCTGAAATGTATAGTCTGGCAGTTGCAAACATGTCATCAAATGTCTTTTTGTTTTCTTTATCTAGTGCTGCACGAAACAATCTCCATTTTTTTTCTTCTTGGTATAATGCAATACGAAACGAAGGAACAGTTCTACCCATATGATCACCTAGTGTTGCGGTATGGTCGCTAGTGTATTATTATCAAGTAATATTGATTGAGTTTTTCCCAAATTCTCAATGTGAACTGATAACGCGTTGTAGCTTTGTTTTATTTTGATAGTTTTTGAGAATAGTTGCAATAGCATTCCATCTAGCGCAGTGGGCATTCCAAGTGAAACTATTACTAGACAGTTTTGTATTTTTTTTAAAGATTGAACTACTGTCTGCAATATTTTCTGCATTTCAAGCTGATTCAAGTAAGGATCATTTGTAAAAAAATGAAGTAAATTAGTAATTATTACAATTTTAGTATTGTATTGGTTTATTGCATCATGTAATTTATTTATAATTAAATTTGCAAGCTGATACACTGTAAATGTTCTACATGAAATAATTCCAGAAAGTATTTTTTTTGCATTCAATCCATATTGTTGTGCAAAGTCAACACACTGATACAAGTCTGAGCTATTTGCCCCATCAATTAACAATACTTGTGAATCAAGACCACCATATCTAATGGGAAGCTGTGCTCGGACACATAATCGTTCAATTAACTTTTGAGTATGAATTCCTGCAATACAAATTTTTTGATTAGGTGTAAGAAAATTCAAAATAGAATCAATCTTATCAATATCAAATGTAATTTTTGGTAGTTGTGACGCCTTTTGAAATACAACTACAGGCAAATGGGTTGGATAAATTTTCCGCTGCTGCAGTGAATCACTCAACAGTGTACCGCAAAATGGACATGGCTCTATACTGTGAATCAAAGTAATCTCTGAATCTAGTTCCTTTAGGGAATTGTTGCAGTGCCCACAATAATACTGGAGTTGTGACTTATTCATCTTGTTTTATGCGTAAATTGGGCTTAATAGAGCAGGTAATGTCAGAATACCCCGATCAAAATCAATCAGATTTAAGGAATTTTTGTTCATTTGAACACCCTCAATTTCAAATTGTAAAAAATCAATTCTAATTATGGCAGTGACAGTACATATGGTTAATAGAATCAGAGAAGAAATACCACAAAAAAGAGAATTTTCTGATACTAAAGAAAAATAATTCATAGTACATCAATGTATGGCAAGTAAACCATCTATTGTAAAAATTCCAAGGAATTAATCAATTTACCAAGAATAAAATTTTATTTTTTCATTTTGTTTTAACAAATTCTTTTATTTTTTTTAGGTTAGTCACATTTGATTCATGAAACATCACTAGAGTTTCTGAAAGTGAATAAGGTAAGACTACTTTAAGATGATCAACTAAATCATCACTGCCTGAAATCATATTGTCAATTAATTCTTCAATCTCATTTTTTTTCTCAGGCATAATTTTGAGTATACTAACTAGTATTCAATTGATTCTATTCAAGCAAATACCAATGAAATGATTATTGTTAATGGAGTTCACGCAAGGCCTAGAGGGGGCAATAAATAGAGCTCTTGACGTGAACTGCCTAAATAGACATTATTTCAGAAATTACTTAAAAAAATGTCTGTTCAAAATCAACAACAATTATTCATATGATTGTGTTTTACTATAGAATCGATTTTTTAAAATCAGTCAATGAAGATAATGTGTTTTTTGTCTCATGACCAATATCATGAATGGTGGTTCCATTGTATTTTTTATCAAGATATCTTCCTGCAATTATCATTGGTCCTCCAATGGCACAAGTTACACCGGTAGGTTCTGGAACCCAAAGCATAAGAAATCCGACTTTTTGAAGTTTTTTGCCAGGTGCGGGGGCCTTTTGAAGAGACCCAAGAGATTTAGAGGTATGAGCGCCATCAAGTTTCGCAACGTCAGAATAAAGATTGGCTCGTCTATGAGTTGTATCATGAATTTTACGTAATTTATCTAGTCGTGCCTTTAATGGGTCTACCATACAATATTTGCTTTTAGAAAAAATTAGTTAAGATTCAAAGATCAAAAGCAGATACCCTCAAGTCAATTTCAAGTAACCAAATTTTACGCTAAAAGACATTCAATTATACTAGAATGGATGAAAAAAATGATATTGAAAAAGGATGCAAAGAGATTAGAGTCAATTAAGGCTGCTCATCAATCAGAAAAAACTAATTTCAGCACACGTATGGAAGATTATTTAGAAATTATATCAGAATTGGTGGAACTAAAAGGATATGCTACAACATTAGATATTTCCCGTTACATGCACGTGAGTGCTCCAAGTGTTACCAAAATGCTTCAACGATTGGATGAAAGTGGATTTTTAGAATATGAAAAATATCATGGAATAAATCTAACGCAAAAAGGAAATCAAGTGGCTGACACTATTCGGCAAAAACATGGAATTTTATTAGAATTTTTTGAAATTCTCGGAGTAGGATATGAAACGGCAAACCGAGATGCAGAAGGAATTGAACACCACCTAAATCCAAAAACAATCAAGCAAATGCGAAAATTCATTACATTTCTAAAGTCAAATCCAAAAATTTTAGAAAATTTCAAAAATCTTTAAGATAAATATGAATCTCGTTTTGTGAAGATGCTAGCTGCATTAGATTTTTTGCAACATCAGAACGTCTAGGGATTTTAATTTGACCTTTTTTACCAATCCTTGCTGTGGTAAGATATTTGTCATTAACAAAAATGTCTGCATGCATTGAGGTGTACTCTCTACTCACAGTTAGTAGAAGAGAAGTTTTTGCCTCTGAAAAAGAAAAGGGTAAATCCCCAGAACCAGTATAGGAAGAGGAATCTCGCTCCACTACATCAATGTGGATATTTAGAGATTTTTCAATGTCATTGATGTTTGATCCTCCCCTTCCTATAATTGAGGGAATGGCCTGCTTGTCAACTGATACCCTAACTCTATTATCAGATAAAATCTCCACCTCAGATTTTGGATCATATCTTTTGAAAGTTTCACGAATCTTGTCTTCAGCTAGTTTTTCAATCCCAACCTTTTGGGTTTTTTTACCAATTGGAACGATTACATTCTCTTCCCCAAACGTATAGATTTCATGTTCAAGAGTATTGTTTTCAAAATTCCTAATCTCAATTACGGGTCTTGCCAAGTCTGACTCTGTCATTCCTGTAGGGACTTTGACTTTGAGCTCCAGGTCATACACTTTCTCGATTTGCCCATCTTTAACAAAAACAACAGTATCAAGAATGTTTGGGATAATTCCAAGTTCAATTTTTCCAATAAATCTCTGAATTGCATCTAAAGGAGAATTTGCATGAACTACACCAACCATTCCAACCCCTGTTAGCCTCAAATCGGCAAAAGTATGAAAATCCTCTTTGCGTCTTACTTCATCAAAAACAGTATAGTCAGGTCGTACCAGCAATAAAATATCCGCAGAATTATCAAAACTTCCATCTAGCTTGCTATATTGAGTAACTCCAGGATCAACTTGTAAATCACGTGGGGATTCAAAAGTTTTGACAATTTTTCCTTGATTGTGATAAAAATTTGTAAGGCCAGAGGCCAATGTACTTTTCCCCGAACCAGGAGGACCAGAAATAACAATCCCTTCGGCTCTATCTGCAAAACGTTCCATTAGTTCAGCAGAGATTGAATAATCATCTAAAGATAATTTCACAATTGGATGAACGATGGTTATTTCAAAGGATTCAGAAAACGGAGGTTTTGTAATTGCAATTCTGTAATCTTTGTATTGAACCACAGATGCTCCAGTTTTAGAAATTTCTAATGTGCTGGATTCTGAACTCTTAGTAGTATCTAAGATTTGTTTTTCCAAAAATTCCAAGTCATCTCGAGTTAGTAATTCATCGCTTGTTTTTGTCAAAACAAAAGAGCCGGGTTTTCCTCTTTTTGCCAACGGAGTTAGATTCTCCTTAAGATGTACACTCATAGTTTCTGAATCAAAATATTTTAGAAATTCAAGCTCTTCTTCTTTTAGGTCGGGATGTAAAAAGACTGATTTAATTCCTTCAGTCTGTGCAACCAAGTGTTGAACGTTATCTGAAGTATAGAGGGTGGCCTGATTTTGCTTTGCAATATCTTTGATAATCAAATCAATCTTACCTTTACCTGCCATACGAATGTCTTCTGTTGAGGGATGACTTCCTTTTATGGAAATTTCTAGTCCAAAATTCGTGGATAAATCTTTGAGATTTTTTATTTGTCTTAGTCCAGTAAACCCTTGTTCTTTTTTCTGAGAAGCTTGAGATTGTAATTCATCAATTACTGCCTGGGGAATTAAAATTTCATAATCGCGAACATTTCCATCCTCTACTTGAGTCGTAAATAGGCCGTTGATAATTACACTTGTATCAAGAACAATCTTTGACAAAATCTTCTCTACTTATTAGATCCATATTAGCCCTAATTTAGTTTGCTTGAATCCTTAAGCACTACTTCAAAGAGTCGTTGATTTGTTTTAAGACATTAGTAAAATCAAAGGGTTTGGATATGTAAGACAAGGCGCCTATTTGTAAGCATTGATTGATTATTTTTTGATCATCACTAGCAGTTATCAATACAACTTTGGCACTGGGATTTTTTTCAATAATTTCCTTTAAAACAGTTAGGCCATCTTTTTTTGGCATTGCCAAATCCAATAATAATAATTCCGGAGAAGTTTGGAAAAATAAATCCACTGCCTCTTCCCCATCCCTTGCCTCTGCTACAACAGTATGAGTCCCAATTGCCAAAATATCTTTTAAGACCAGACGTACTGCATCAGAATCATCTGCAATCATAATATTTGACATGTAAATTATATCAAAAACAGTAATATTAAAAATAATTAATCAATTATTTTTGAAGCAACATCAGAAACCTGCTTGTGAATTTCACTCAAATCATAAGGGTTTTCCATTGCAAATGCCATTTGTTTAATTGATATAGAAAGAGGCTCATAGAATCCATCCACTTTTTGTCCAGAAACAATTTTCTTTAATATTGAATCCAGAATCTTTGCTAAATCTCCAATGTTTTCTTTTCCCATCATAGGAGCCAAACCCTTAATTTTGTGCAAATGTTGTTCAATTTTCTCGGAATTTCTTGCAATATCCTCATCACTGGAACAAATGTCTAAAATGATAGTAATTCCGGAGAGTTCATCGTTTATCTCCTGTGTAGCAACTTTTATGAACTCATCAGACATGACTGTTCAAGAAATAACATCTCCTCTTTTTATACTTCATGACTAGCTTTTCTAGATGTGAAAATAGTAAGTAAATTGTACATGCTAATTGGAATTTTAATCGTAGCTGCTGCTTTTAACTTGTTTTTACTTTATCAAGATGACAAAACTGGGATATTTGGGGAAGGGTCTAATCAACAAACAATAATTCAGATTTTATTAGCAGTGGATATTGCAACCTTCTTTTTAGTTCCATTAGTAATACGACAATCACTTTCTCCTCTAGACACCATCAACAAAGCTCTTTCAAGAGTTAAAGAAGGAATGTATGGTGAGAAAATTAAATACACTTCAGATGACGAGATTGGAGAGCTAGTTGCTTCATTTAACATAATGTCTGATACCATTAAAGAAAAAGAAGAAGAAGCCAAAAAGACAGACATGGCTAAAGATGAATTTTTGGCAATGATAACCCATGAGTTAAAAACCCCGTTGGTTCCCATTCAAGGATATTCAGATATTTTACTCAATGAACATTTAGGAGAGTTAAATCCCCAACAAAAGGCAAGATTATCAATAATAAAATCAAGTTCTGAGACTCTTTTGGGAATAATTTCAGATTTGTTAGATGTTCAAAAATTAGAAATTGGTCAATTACGAATGAAAAAAGATGATTCTGATATTAAAGAGTCTATACTAAAATCAGTAAACGCACTTGCACCACAAGCCGAAAAAAATGAAATTCAATTAACGTCAAATGCTGAGAATTTAACAATATATCATGATTCAGAGAGAATTAAACAAGTCTTGACAAACTTGATCAAAAATGCCATGATAGCAGTAGAACCAAAAAATGGTAAAATCGAAATAGTCATGGAAGAAAAACCTTCAGAAATTCAAATTAGTGTAAAGGATAATGGAATGGGAATTCCAAAAGACAAACAAAAGGATCTCTTCAAAAAATTCTATCAGGTAGATACCACCCTTACCAGAGAAAGGGGAGGGAGTGGATTAGGATTAGCAATATGCAGAGGAATTATTGAAAATCATGGAGGTAAAATTTTTGTGGAAAGTAAGGAGGGCGAAGGTGCAAAATTTACCTTTACAATTCCAAAACAGGCCATAGCAATCGCTTAAAGAAAACAAACTTTCAGAACTAAAATCGCTCACTCTTGGTAAAAAATGGAATTTTTGTCACTGTTTATCATGGAAGAAATCCAAGAAAATCAAAAAAACAGTGAATTTTACTCCAACTGTACGACATATTTTGAATGCCTTCGTGAAAAGGGAGAAACTGACTATGATTTTGAAGATGAATATTACTTTACCATGCCTGCAATATCTAGTCAATAACCATCAGAAG
>Ga0224508_10000546_pt1 | contig 36653 bp, 32 predicted proteins | sample SF_Jan12_sed_USG_4_FD_170157 | JGI IMG/M metagenome (GOLD analysis project Ga0224508, IMG submission 170157) | Sediment microbial communities from San Francisco Bay, California, United States - SF_Jan12_sed_USGS_21 | ecosystem: Environmental > Aquatic > Marine > Sediment | place: USA...
CGTGGTCAGCGCGCCAGTCGACAACCAGTTCCTGATGGTCATCAATGACAATGGCGACGTCGTGGTCGAACTCCAGGACGGCACCAAGTATTTCAACGCCGACGGGCCAATTGGCGCAGACGCAATTGTCATCGGTGCCGATCTCGAAGTGGAAGGCGTGCGGCCCGATCCTGCTGCCGACCCCGACCTGATTCGCGCCGCGCTCGTGTTCGTCGAGGATGAAGATGACGAGCAGCTCGCCGGCACGATCATCGAACCGCTCGATGCCGCCACCCGCAGTTTCGGACTGACACTGGGCGATGGCAGCGGCGACACCTGCGTGCGGGTCAACGACGATGCGGATATCCTGCTGGTTGATGAAGCTGCCGCGGAGGTCACGATGGGCACGATTGACGATCTCGCCCTCGGGCAGGTCGTCGACCTGTTCGGCGTTACGGCCGTAGACAGTTGCTTCGACGCCAACGAGTTAATTGTCGACCTGAACGCGAGTCCTTCGCCCTGATTTCTGGCGTCTGGAGCTGGGCGCGCCTATCGCAGGCCGCCCAGCCCATTCAGGTCATTGCATACGCGCGTTTCACCGCCAGTCTTTCTTGATGCCCGGTTTGCTGGCTTGCTCAGAGTCGGCAGGGCGGAATTAACTACTCCTCTCGCGAAGATCTTGGCCATACGCGCCAAAGGAGCAGCGCCACGCCAAAGACGATGAGTACAAAGGGCGCCAGCGGCTTTTGTACGCCAATCCACTGCCACAAACCGGCGATGCCGAATCCGAGGCCGACCAGGATCCAGAATCCCTCGACGGCCACGCCGTAGAGTTTGCGAATTCCTTGCATGCCCAAAGTGATAACCGCCACACCGAGCAATGCAATGCCCATGCCGACGTCTGCCAGCCAGGCGGTACCGACCCAGATGAAGAACAAGGCCCAGCCTGCAGCGTCGAACTTGCTCGCCCGATCGTGTCGATCCATGAAAGCCGCCATTTTTTTGAAGTCCGGTCGACCCTCCGGATCACAACAGTGTCTTCGCATTTCCGTCATCATTTTACTAACCCTCCAGCTAAGGCGCGGTATTGATTCGCTCGTTCGCGTTGACGCGCGCCAGGTTGTCAAGCCGCACCGTTAGTGGCAACCCGATTTTTAATGTGGCATTGGTTACTCCGACCAACTCCATGCCCAAGACGGTCTTGCAGTCGCTGTCCTTAAGCGTCTCCTCAACGGTATGTCGGGCAGATTCGCAGCCCATGACCAGCGCAGCGTCGTAGTCCCGGGCCCGCTTTAGCAGGCGGCTTCGCTGTCCGCTCGTCCACAGGCAAGTCGCGGCACAGGGCAGGTAGCTCGTGAAAGCGCCGGTCTTGATACCGGCTTTCTCGAGCGACTCGCGCACTTCGCTGAGAAATGCTTCGTACGCACGTGTCTTGATGCCGTGCTTGAAAAGCTCGATCAGCGGCGAATCCGCGTCCGTCGCAAGACTGACCGGAGGGCAAACGGGGCACGAGACGATCAGGACCGATCGGCAATCCGCCAGTTCGGCTGAAACGTCAATGGGTTCAAGATGCAGTGGCATAACTACTACCTCCTTAACGTCGGTTCAAATCCCTTCTTTTTTATATGCATCGAATTGCCGCGCAAAACAATTCGTGGATTTACATAGCGGGATACGCAAAATCTTGAGCGCCTGGAAATGAACCGCACGTTCCAATTCCGTTGACAGGAATTACCGAAACAAGCCACCGCCTTTCTGCACATATTCCGGATAGGCACCGATTTGGGCCGGTGCTAGCGTGTAATGTAGTGGTGGAGAAAGGAGCAAATCATGGGTGCGATCAAATACCTGATGCTGCCTGGGCTGGCCGCCTGCTTGCTTCTGACTGGCTGCGCCATCTCTCCCGAGGCTGAGGAAGCGCGGCAACAGCGAGCAGCGGACATCCAGGAGATTTTGAACTACGAGCTGAACCCTGCCGAGTACGGCGAGACGATGCGCTGCCTGGCCGACCGCGAGTACCGGAGCTTCAAGGCACTGGATAACCAGATGATCCTGTTCTACGGCCGCGGCGACAAACAGTGGATCAACACGCTGCGCACGAGCTGCATGGACCTGCGCTGGGGCGAGGTGCTGGCTATTGAGTCGTTCTCGGCGCATCGCATCTGTGACATGGACAAGTTCGCAGTGGGTGACTGGTTCGATTGGCCCTGGTACCGGCGCTGGCCCTGGAACTGGGGTCGCGGTTGGGGAACGGGAATGACCTGCACGTTCGGCAAGTTCCAGCCGGTAACGATGGACCAGGTGGCCGAGATTGAGGCGGCGCTGAAGTCCGGCAGGTAATGCTCAGACTTTGGGGGATATAGCCTTCGCCTTCTGCGAATCCTGTGTCGTGGGTGCCTGCCCATCCCAGGTCGCGGAAAATATCCGAACCTGACTGGCAATGTGCCGGGAAACGACTATATTTGTATCAGGCGCAACTAAAAAGACGAACGCGCCATGAATATCAAGAACTTAAGCCTTTCGACTCGACTGGTCCCCAGGGTCTGGCCACCGCCTCCCGGATTCAGCGAGCAATGATCTCGGAAATAGGGGTGCAACCATGAACTCAATCAGACGCGGTCTGGCCAATACTGTTGCCACATTGCTGCTCGGCGCTATGGCTCACAGCGCTTACGCAATCGACGTCGAAGTGGAATTGAATCCGGATCCGGTTACACCTGGCGGGACACTCCGGGCCGACATCACCATATCGAACGATACGGCTTCGCCCATAGCGCTGGTAACAATGGAAGCGCCGGTCCCGGTTGGTGTTCTCGATGGCACCAATCTGCCGGAGAGCAACATAACGGACGGCGGGCAGTGCAACGTCGGTGATACATTACGCTGCGCCTCCAGCGAGAGCATCATCTGGGACTTCGGCACGCTGGCTGCCGGTCAGATAATCACGGCAACCGTGATCATGACTGTCGACGGTGCCGCAATCGACGGGTCGACAATCACAATGAGCGCCGAGGCGTTCATAAACGGGGTCTCATCCACATTCGACAGCGCAGACGTCACTGTTGACTCCGACGAAGTCCTGGCGATCAACCTCGACACGGACAAGAACCCGGCACAATCCGGAGACACTCTGACGTTCACACTGACGTACTCCAATACGAGCATCAACGCGACAAGTAATACAACGCTCGAGCTTCCGATCCCCGTAGGGCTCACTTTCGTTTCCGCAACAGGCGGCGGCACACTCAATAATATGACTGGTACCGTCGAATGGACGCTCGGTGCGTTTCCAGGCGGAGGATCGGGCCGCGAGCAGGTCGTCGTGACGGTGGACTCGTTGTCTGCCGGAGATCTGATCAGAGTCGACGAGGTCGAGATCGCCGGCACGAACGTATTTATGTCGCCCGAATCTGCCAGCGCGACTCGGGTCATTGCGGTTGCGGCCGCGTCGCCGATCGACATCAGTATCGAGATGAATCCGGATCCGGCCGTGGAAAACGGGCGCCTGCGCATGGAACTGATCGTCTCCAATCGCGGCGGCACAACGCTAAGCAACGTGGTCCTGTCGGCGTGGGTTCCGATCGGCGTCAAGACCGGCACCAACCTCCCCGAAACTCTTCTCGGAGGCGGCGGAGAATGTAATGTCGGCGACACCTTGCGATGTGCGCTCAATGAGCAAATCGTCTGGAATATTGGGTCGATTGCGGCGGGCAGTGGGACGATCGCGACAGTGCACTCCACCGTTGCGGACGCTCTCGCCGCGGGTACCCTCATCGGCCTGAATGCACGGGTTACGGCAGACGGCGGCACGCGAACACGTGAGTCGGAGACAGTTTTCGTTGCGACCGACGAAGCGCCACCGGTGCTGCGGTTGCGCGCGAATCAGGATGGGGACGTTGTGCAGGGCAGCGGTACCCTTACCTACACACTGACCTATTCAAACCAGAGTATCAACTTCACCCAGGGCACGACACTGACGCTGCCATTACCCGACCAGACCGTATTTCTAAGCGCGACGGGTGGCGGTCAGCTCGTAGGCGATCAGGTTGAATGGAACATCGGAGATCTCGACGGCGGCGCATCCGGAATTGTCCAGGCGACGGTTACGATCGATGACAACGGCCTGACCAACGGGCAGCTCATCGTGCTCGACGCCGCAGAAATCACCGGCACGGACCCGATCACGACCACCGACCAGGTTTCGCGAGCTCGTCGAACGGCGCGGGTGTCGGCATTCTCGCCGCTGCAACTCTTTGTCGAGATGAACCCGGATCCGGCCGAGCCCGGCGAACTGACGCGCATTGAACTTACCGTGGGCAATGACGGTATCGGTGCGGTCAGTGACGTCTTGCTGATAGCCCGGGTGCCGGACCCCGTTGAGGAGGGAACCAGCCTGCCGGAGGCCTACCTGACGGGTGGTGGCACGTGCAATGTCGGTGACAGCTTACGCTGCGCCAACGGCGAGGCCATCATATGGGATCTCGGCACATTATCGCCCGGAACGTCGGTCACCGTCGCCATTCCCGCCATTGCAAGAAACACGCTCGTGAGCGGCAATCTGATTCAGCTCGACGCGATCGTGCAATCGGGCACCGGTACGCTGTTCAGTCCGTTGCGGAGCGGACACGCGGTAGCCGTCGATAGTAATCGTATTCTTAACCTCGAAGTTGACGAAACGCCCGATCCGCAAAGCGAGGGTAGTCTCGTAACATACACGCTTGCCTACGGAAACCAGAGCATCAACCCGTTATCGGGCACGACGTTGCAGATGCCCGTGCCGGAAAACATGACGTTCGTAGCGGCAACCGGCGGCGGCCAGATCAACGGCTCAAACGTAGAATGGGATCTCGGCAACATTGACGGCGGTCGCGGAGGATTCCGCCAGGTCGTTCTCAGTATCGACGATCCCACGCCGGTCGGCACGCTCCTGCCCATCAATTTCGCCAGCGCGACGGGAACGGACATCATTGCTACCGAACATGTCAGCCGTGCAACGGCGGTAACGCGGATTGGAAACAGCACGCCGTTCGCACTCGAAGTCGACCAGATGGCGCCGAATCAACCGGGCGATACGACCACAATCGAGGTCACGGTCACGAACCAGGCCGTATTCAATGTGGCTGATGTTATTGTCCGGGCGCGCTTTTCGCGCGAGCATGAGACTGCCATGTTGGAGACACTCATCAGCGACAATGGCCAGTGCAACTTCGGCGACTCATTGCGCTGCGCCCAGCGTGAGTACATCGTCTGGGATCTCGGCCAGATCAATGCTGGTGAATCCCTCACGCTTAGTTACACGCCGACGTTGCTTGGCTCACTCGAGAATGGCCAGTTGATTACCATCGAAGCCGAGGCAACCACCAGCACCGTGCCTGTGCAACCGGTCGCGTCAGACACAACGCTGATTGGCCAGGACGCGGACGCGGACTATGACGGCGTTACAGATGACCAGGACAACTGTCCCAACACGTCGAACTCTTTCCAGGAGGACATCGACGACGACGGTATCGGTGACGCCTGCGACGCATCCTGCGACATAAGCTTCAACGACGTAGACCCGGGCAACCAGTTTGCGCCGTTCATCACTCAACTTGCTTGTGCAGGGATAACGGGCGGCTGCGGCGGAGGTAATTACTGCCCGAATAGCGCCGTGACGCGTGCGCAGATGGCCGTGTTCCTCGTACGCGGCATTAACGGATCCGACTTCAACCCGCCTCTGCCGACAGGCAACGTGTTCAACGACGTAACGCCCCAGAGTTTCGGCGCGGGCTTCATCGAAGTCTTCGCGGGCCTGGGCATCACGGGCGGCTGCGGTGGTGGTGCCTACTGCCCGGACGACGCGGTGACGCGTGCGCAGATGGCCGTTTTCATCCTTCGCGCACTGCTCGGATCGAACGTCGTTCCCGATCCGGCTATCGGCATCTTCGATGACGTGCCACCCGGGTCGTTCGCCGCCGACTTCATCGAGCGATTCCTCGACGAGGGAATTACATCAGGCTGCAGCCAGGTGCCGCGTCTGTTCTGCCCGAGTGACTCGGTGACGCGAGGGCAAATGGCCGTATTCCTCGTTAGAGCTTTCAACCTCTGAGGAATTTGACGGTCGAGGGCATCCTGCGCACACTGCTCCTGTCGAATTGACAGGAGCCGGGATGCCCGGTTTAGACACGAAACAGGTTATCGAGACCGGCAAAATGCTCGCCGCCATCGTCGGCGTATTCGTGCTGCTGATCTATTTCGGGCGGGCGGTCGATGCGCGACGCATGCTGCCGCTCGGTCCGGAACACCGTCTCGCGTTCGCCGAGGAATTCGACGCGTCAATGGAAGACGATACCGATTGGGCGGCCTACCTCGTGATCGAGGAGCGGCTCGATGCTGAGCTCGAAGCCAGGATCCCCAGCGATGCGCGTCCCGACAGCCCGGCGGATCGTTACTTCGCAAGCAGTCTGACCTATCCGGGCAAGTTCGGCGGCAACTGGAACCACTCGTATGAAATGACTGTCGCCTCCCCACGCGGCGTTGCCGTGTTATTGCACGGCCTGACGGACTCGCCGTACTCGATGCTGGCAACCGCACAGACCCTGGCCGGTGCGGGCTACAACGTCGTCGCGATACGCATGCCGGGCCATGGCTTTGCCGTCAGCGGGCTGTTGCAGGCGCGCTGGGAGGACTGGACTGCGGCAGTTCGCATCGCGATCCGGCACGCCATGCAGCGGCCGGGGGCGGAGCAGTCCCTGTTGATCGTCGGCTATTCCAACGGCGGCCTGCTGGCTGTTGACTACGCGTTGCAATGCGAGAGCTTCGAGGAGCTGCCCTGCCCCGACGGCCTGGTGCTGATGTCACCGGGTATTGCGATCACATCGGCCGCCGCCGTGATGAACTGGCACGCCGCACTCTCCTGGATGCCCTGGTTCGAACAGTTCAAGTGGCTGCAGGTGCTGCCCGAGATCGATCCCTTCAAGTTCACGTCGTTTCCCAAACGAGCGGCCTGGGAAGTGCACAAGATCTCGTCTCGCGTGCACGACGCCCTGAAAGACCCGATCGCGGCCGGCCGGATGCCGCCTGTGCTGACGTTCCAGTCGGTCGTGGACAACACGGTCGGATCAGACGCGATCGTAACGACGCTGTATGACCGGCTGCCGGCCAATGGCAGTGAACTGGTGCTCTACGACGTCAACCGCAACAGCACGATGCTGCACCTGATGAAGACCCGGCCCATGGAACCCGTCGAGTATTTCACCGCGCGGGCACCCCAGGATTTCGGTGTAACCATGCTGAAGAACCGGGATCCATCGATAAATGCCATTGATTCGCACCGGCTGGCGGCGGGTGACACTGAGGTATTAGTGGAAATGACCAAACTCGAATGGCCGCTCGAAATCTACTCGCTGTCGCATATCGCCATCCCGTTTCGTCCCGATGACGTGCTCTACGGTGACGGCTCGATCACGAAGACAAGCCTGGACAACGTGGTGCTCGGCGCGGTGACGCCCCGCGGCGAACGTGGCGTACTACTGTTGAAGCCGGATTTCTTCCTGCGTGTCAGGTACAACCCGTTCTTTGCGTTCCAGGCGCGGTATTTATCGGAGTGGGTTGAGGGGCATTGAAAGAATAACGCTTACACGACCTGGCAGATGACGATGTGGTACTTGTCATCTGCGTGTTCGGCATTGCGGGCATTCTCACCATAGACATTCGCCATCACGATCTCCGGCTCGGTGATCGTACCGCTCGCGACATCGGCCTCGAATTTCGCCTTGAAGCCCATCGCCTCGTAGTGTGTTGAACGCACACCGATGACGGCCACAGCACTCGGTGCTGCCACGCGCCAAAGCTCATCGAGGGATTCCGGCCCGAGGTGGCCGTGTGTGAAGGTGCCGGCACTGATCAGCGCGCCATAGTGGTTATCGGCAATGTCGATCGTTTTCGTCAGATCGGCGGTCATCAGGTTGCGGTAGACCGGAGTGCCGTCGGCGGTTGTCTTCTTGCCAGCCTCGGCGAGCATTTCCGGTGAAATGTCGATGCCGTCAACGACATCGATACCGCCTCCTCGCAGGGCTTCGCCAACGAGGCCGGTGCCGCAGCCGACGTCCAGAACTGGGCCTTCTATCTGCGATTGACGCTGCAGAAGCTGCTCAGAAACGTGCAGATACAGGACATAGCCCTCTGCCGCGGCAAATTCGGTGTCGTAGGTGCCCGCCCACTTCTTATACAGGTCGATGTTATCGGCCGGGGTTTCGAGGGCGTAGGCGTCGTTGACGCTGATTCTTTTCTTGTCGTTCACAATGTCAATCGTACATGAGGCAGCACCAATACTGGTATGCCGTGCACCTTTCGCCGTTGTAGCGCCTCTCGTATCGGCCTGTATTTACTAAATTTTCTCGCTCGGCGGCCGATACCTAACAGGGAGAGAGCCCCGGCCGCTCTGGCACGCCGGCGCCCGCTCCAGATGCAGAGGGCCCCTGACTTGAATCTCAGCCGCAAGACGCTTTTGTTGCAGCTAACGGTATCGGCATTGTCGGTCGTGCTGAGCGTGCTGGTTATCAGGACCGTGGTCTTTCCGCTGTTCGTCGATATGCAGCATGGCCTCATCGAGGACAACGAGCGCCGGGCTATCGAGGCTATCGCCGAAGACCAGGACTTTCGCATGTCAATGGCTGGCGATTACGGGGCCTGGGACCAGACTTACGCATTTGTATTGGACCCGGCTTCGCACCAGGAATACGTCTACGAGAACATGACGCTCGACGCGCTCCAGAATCTGAACGTGGACGCACTCGTTGTTTTCGACACTGCAGGCCGCATAGTACGTGGCGTCGTCATCGACCCGCACACCGGAGAGATGGGCGAATTTGCTGACATCCTACTGGATGCAGACAATACTGCTGCGGCGATGAACACGAGTGGCGACTCGAGCACACGAAAATCGGGGGTCGTCGGAACACGATTGTATCCGCTGGATTTTGCATCACACCCGGTCATTCGGACGGACCGCCGCGGCAGACCGAACGGATCTTTCGTCCTGGGGAGTTTCCTGACTCCGGAGTACCTGCTCGATGTCGGTGCCCGGCATGCAATACGAATGGGGCCAATGTATCCCGGGTCCGCAGGCTGGCCGTCAGCTGTTGAGTTAGGGGAAGGACTCGCTGCGAGATCCCTGGAGGGTGACAGCCAGTCTCATGTGGTCATCGACGACGTTTTCGGGCAAGCAGCACTGCTGCTGGAAATTCGTACGCCGGAGTCGACTATGATTGCCGGCCAGCGCGTTAGCCTCACGGCGATCATCTTTCTTGTACTGGTTTCGTTACTGCTATTGGCAATAACCCAGTGGTCGATGAAGCGCCTGATTGTCGGCCCGCTGGACGCATTGACGCGCCACGTGGAGTCATTACAGGACGGCGAAGATTTTTCGAACCACGTGAACGTCACACGAAAAGACGAGATCGGAGTTCTGGCATCCGAATTCAACGCTTTGATGCGCCGCCTCGAAATGTCCCGGGATGCCCTCATGGCCGCTCGTGACGAAGCAATGCAGGCTGCCCAGGCGAAAAGCCAATTCCTGGCCAACATGAGCCACGAAATTCGCACGCCGATGAACGGCGTGATTGGTATGACTGAACTCCTGCTGCGGTCGGATCAACTACAGGACGCCGACCGTCACCATGCAGAAACGGTTCATTTGTCGGCCCAGTCGCTCGTAACCATCATCAATGACATCCTGGATTTCTCGAAGATCGAAGCCGGCAAGTTCACGTTGAATCCCAAGCCGTTCCCAACACGCGAGTGCCTTAATGAAATTACGCGATTGCTCGCGCACGGCGCGAAAGAAAAAGGACTGGAACTGCGCGCCGTGGTGGCTCCAGAGGTACCGGAATATCTCATCGCCGATTCCGCACGACTTCGACAGGTAATGATCAATCTCGTCGGCAATGCCATCAAATTCACGGAAGCCGGGTCGGTCGAAATCTCGATTACATCGGAAGCGACGGAATCGGACCGCGCGCGGATCCGATTCTCGGTCAGCGACAGCGGTGTTGGTGTGCCGGAAAAGGACCGGGAACTGATATTCGACTCGTTTTCACAGTCGGACGATTCCAACAGCCGGCACTTTGGCGGTACCGGACTGGGACTCGCGATCTCGAGCCGCATCGTCAAATTGATGGGCGGAACAATCGAGCTCGACAGCACGCTCGGAAGAGGATCGACATTCAGCTTTGCCATCGATCTCGAAACTGCCGACGCCCCCGCAATCGCTCCGAGCAAACCACCAGCCAAAGAGAGACAGGAGTTGAACGGTACCCACGTGCTCGTCGTCGAAGACAATCCTGTCAATCAGAAAGTGGCGCTCGGCATGCTCAAATCGCTCGGGTGTCACTATGCCGTTGCTGCCGATGGCATCGAAGGTGTCGAAGCGATCAAGATGGGAAATTACGACCTTGTGCTGATGGACTGCCAGATGCCGCTACTGGACGGCTTCGAAGCAACCAGATTGATCCGTGAATGGGAAGACGATCAGGAAGCCGAACCGAATACCATCATTGCTGTTACCGCAAATGCGCTGGAAGACGACCGGCAGCGTTGCGTAGATGCAGGTATGAATGATTACCTGCCCAAGCCGTTTACCGTTGATCAGCTTCGGCAAATGCTCGCGAAGCACCTGGATAGCACTCGTTACTGAAAATCTGCGTGGCGGCGGATCGATGACCGATCCTGAGGACCTAGCCTGAAAGATTCTGCAGCTGTTTCTGAAAACGATTCATCAACTTGCTGCGTACTTTCTTTTCCTTGTGTGCAGATGCGGCTGCCTCGCGTTTTGCAGCTGCGAGGATTAGCTGCGCCTGGCAGCTTTGCTCGGTCTTTTCATCATCCGGGCGGCGTTGTTCGTAACTGCCGTCGGGAAGCATCTCCCATGCACTGCGGCTGTCGATCAGCTGCGCCGTGAGTATCAGCATGAGTTCCTGCTGCAGTTCCGGATCTTCAATGGGCGTCATCACCTCGACCCGCGACTCGAGATTGCGGCGCATCAGGTCTGCCGATCCAAGGAAGTATTCCTCGTCGCCGCCATTCCTGAAGTAATATATCCTCGCATGTTCGAGGAACCGGCCGACGATGCTGATCACCGTTGCGGAATCACTCAGGCCGGGCAGCTTCGGTCTGAAGCGACAGCTGTCACGGACAATCAAATCGACCCTTACGCCAGCCTGGCAGGCCCTGTAGAGGGCTGCCGTGACGTCAGAATCTTCGAGCGCATTGGTCTTCAGGATCATATGCCCGGGTGATCCGGGACTGTGCAATTCAATCTCCCGCTCGATCTTTTTCAGCAGCGGCTTCTTGAGCGCATTTGGCGCCGCCAGGATCTTCCGATAGCTCGGTGGTGGCGTGTATCCCGTCAGGTAATTGAACAGCTGTGTAAGATCGTGACCGATATCACTGTCACAGGTCAGGATTCCCAGGTCGCTGTACAGGCGTGCAGTTGCAGGGTGGTAGTTGCCGGTACCGGTATGGCAATAGCGCCGTAGCTGGTTGAAATCCTGGCGTATGACAAGGATGGCCTTGCAATGCGTCTTGAAGCCCAGCACGCCGTACGTCACATGTACGCCGGCCTCTTCAAGACTGCGTGCGCGGTCGATGTTGGCTGCTTCATCGAAACTCGCCTTCAGCTCGACCAGCACGGCGACCTCTTTGCCATTGCGTGCCGCGTTAATGAGCAGGTCGATAATTTCTGCCTCGGCCGAGGTGCGGTACAGGGTCATCTTGATAGCGAGAACCTTGGGATCCTCGCTCGCTGTTCGCAGGAAGCGCTCGACGGAGTTGGCGAACGACTGGTACGGATGCTGTAGCAACAGCGGCCCGCTCTCGCGAATGATGTGAAAGATGTTTCGCGCATCGGTGGCGAGCAGGGGATGATCGGCCGGCTGCAACGGGCTTTCATGTAGCTCGGGTATATCGAGAGCCGCAATCTCGAACAGCGACCGCATGCCAATGAGGCCGCTGGATTCAAACACATCTGTTTCAGGATCAAGACCGAGTTCGGCGGCCAGCATGCCGCGATGCGCGGAATTCATGCTGCTTTCGGTTTCGAGCCGGACGATGGGTGCGAACGGGCGCGCTCGAAGCTCGCTTTCGATCAGGTCGAGCAAGTCTGTCGCCGTTTCCTCTTTGCGAACGACATTGACGTTGCGCGTGACGCGGAACAATTCGCAAGAAGCGATTTCCATTCCCGGAAACAGCAGGTCCAGGTTATTCGCCATCACATCGTCGAGCGTGACGAATACGTGTGATGAGCCATTGTCGTCGACGGGCAGAAAACGCGATGTCAGCCCCTTGATCAACGGCACCTTGATCCTGGCCATTTGTAGTTCGTCGTCACCCGGAAACCGCAGCGTGACCAACAGGTTCATCGCCAGGTTTGAAATAAAAGGAAACGGATGCGCCAGGTCCATCGCGAGTGGTGTCAGAATAGGGAAGATATTCTCGACAAAGTCGTTGCGTATGCGCACCCGCTGGGTGGGTGTCAGGTCCTGGTAGCGGCCAAAATGAATCCCGTACTTCTGAAGTTCGGCCAGGAGTTCGCTATGGACCTCTTCCTGTCGAGCCCGGAGTGCACGAATCGCGGCATTGCATTCGTACAACTGCCGGGCCGGCGTACGTCCGTCGACTGTCAGCTGTTGGAAACCTGCGGCCATCTGCTGTTTCAAGCCGCCGATTCGTTTCATGACGAACTCGTCAAGATTGTTGTCGGAGATCGCGAGAAACTTAGCCCGCTCGAGCAACGGGTTGCGATCATCTTCGGCCTCGTGCAGGACGCGTTCGTTGAATCGCAGCCACGTAAGCTCCCGATTCAGATACAGATCGGGGGACTTGAGGTCATATTCGATTCGAGTGTCCACGCTCGGGCCCGGCTCGGCGGTGCCGGAATCTCTTGCGACAGGATGCGGGGGCTGCTCTGGGGCGTTCGACACGATGACGCTCTTTTTATCGATAATACTCTGTTGGAGCTTACGTCAGTACATACCCCAGGTCATTCGTTGCTTCTACGGATTGTCGCTTCGCATCGCGCTAGTTGCCTAAAGCCTAAATAACGGACTTGACGCTGACCCATTCGAGGCGGTCCGCGGCATCCTCAGTGGCATCGGAGATGCTGGCAATCTTTTGCAGGCAGCTGCGCAGGTGCATCATCTCGCCCTTGTTCAGCGAAGACTTGAAGATCCTGGCCGTCATCGCGCGCTCGATCTCGTCAATTCGGGACTCCAGCTCGCTGACTCGCTTGCTGTGCTTACGGACCTTTTCCAGCTTGTCCTTCGGCCCAAAGTAGGCTTTGAGAGCTTTCTCGAAAGAGGCAAAGCACTCCGACGTCAGATCGAGAATAGCGACCATCTCGGCTTCGAATTCGGCGGGAATTTCCGGGGCCTGGTAGTGGAAGCAATCGAAGCAGTTCTCGGCTTTGTTGCTGACTTTGTCGATCGTCGACATCAGGCCATAAATATCGCCCCTTATTTGTGGCAGATAGGCACCCGAATAGAGCAGGTCCCGGATCTCTCGTAACAAGGTGTCGGCCTCGGACTCGAGGCGATTGACCTGGCTGATTGACGCCCTGGATTCGGAGAATTCGCCGGCTACGTATGCCTTCAGGCTGTCAATCGTAGACTGAACGCAATTGCGGGTCGTATCGATGTGTTGCAGGATCAGCTCGATAACGGCCTTTTCTTTCTTGAATATCAGCATCTGTCTGTCTCTCAGCTATGTCTAAATTGCGCTCATCGCAACAGGTAATCAAGTAGGCGGTAAACAACCGCAGCGAAGATCGCGGCACACACCGGTGTGACCACCCAGCCCAAAAAAATTGTCGATATCTTTCGTGTACTGACTGCCTGCGCACCCTTGGTTAGCCCAACGCCGATTATGCCGCCGACAACGGCCTGGGACGTCGATACCGGGATGCCCAGCATGGAAAACAGGTGCACACCAAAAGCAGCCGACAGCTGCGCGGCCAGCGCGCCGGAGTAATCAAGGGGAGTAATGTTCTTGCCGACCGTATCGGTGACTCGCTGACCGAAGGTGAGTGCGCCGACCGCCATGGCGACGCCACCCAGTGCCGCCAGGTGCGGGCCTTTATCCGGGAAACGATTAAGAAGCGGACCGATGGCGTTGCCGACATCGTTCGCACCGAGCGAGTACGACACGTAGGCCGCCGAAACCAGTACCGCCAGGGCCATGACATTGGACCAGTAGACAGCGCGAGCGCGACGCAATAAGCGGCCGAGCGCGAGATACACAAGGAACGCCAGGATCATCGTGAGAATCGGACTTATTACCCACGCGCCGAGTATTTTCAGCAATACACCCAGCTTGAAGTACGTTGCCTGGGCGCCGACGATGCCGACACCAACACCGGCTACCCCGCCAACAATAGCCTGCGAAGTCGATACAGGCGTGCTCGTGAATGTGGCGAGCGTCACGAAGAAACCGGCCGACAGCAGCGCTACGAGGATCGCGAGGTCCGGCAAACGATTATCGGGGAAGAATTCCTCGAACTCAGCGGGCACCTGTGCAGAATTGTGATCTTCGTACGCTGCAACTTCGGCAATTACGATACCTTTGCCGACGGTTTTCATCACATGATGTCCCTGCAGCGTTCCGCCGAGGATCACGAACACCGACATCAATAGTGCAGCTTTTCGATAAGAGACAATCTGCGCGCCAACGGTCGTTCCGATGCAGTTGGCAGCATCATTCGCGCCGATGTTCCAGCCGACATAGAACGCGGCTGCGAGCATCGCTATGATCAGCAGAATTTCCATCGTGCCCAAATTTCTGGAAACTCGCGGCGACACTGGTCTGTGCAGGCCGCCAGCTGCTGTTTGAATGGCTCAACCAGGCCCGACTCCCGCACCGGGACACTGCGAGCGTGGCTTGAAATTTCATAAGCGGCCAGCGCTTCCTTCACGGTGATCGCGTCCTGGTGCTTCCCTAATAGTTCCTGTAATTCGCGTGTTGTTTCGGCGAGCTCGGCGGAGTGGTCCGATTCATGTACAGCAAGGAAGTCAAGTATATAACGGAGTTGCTTGACCTTGATTCGTAACTTGTGCAGTTCCGCTGCAGTTGAATTACTTGTGATGCGGTCACCGTGTTCGGCAACCTTTGCTGTGGCGATACTCAGCTGATCGTCAGCCGCAACCGGCCCGATGCCGTGATGCTCTTCGATTGCGTCGGCGGAGTTGTTGGTGGTGAGATCGCGAAGGCCTTCCATCAGCACGGCGTATCTTTCATCCGCCATCGCCGCGCGAAGGTTTTCGTAAGCCTCGACTCTGGTCGTTTTGATGAAGCTGGCAAACGGTTCGATCTCCATTGAAGCTTCTGGCTGTACCTGGGCCCCGTACTGATCGAGCGACTCGGTGCAAATATCACTATCGCGGGCCTGCCCGAGTTGTCGAGCGATCCACCGCAATTCTGCAGCAAAATGTTGACCGGCCTCGTCGGGCAGCGCTTCTCGAAACGTCCACACGATCGTACGAGTACGCCGGATTGCGACACGCATTCTGTGTACGCCTTCCGGGTCGGACCCTTCCCGTGCCAGCGGTTCCCACTCTTCGACAATGTCAACCTGGCCAAGAACATATCGATGGACTGTTTCTAATGGTGTGTTCATGTTGCCTATACGCTCAGGGATGCATCATCCCACGAATCGTCCGGCGACCCGACGGCCAATGATCGCACCCGTGAGCGTTTGGGTCGACGTATGCGAATTGAATCGCCGTCCCAGCCTTATGTTGTTATCGGGATTTTCGGAGATCGGGCATGCCGATCGCCCACAGCGTGGTGCCGGCAAAGCAGAGCGTCTGGAATTTATGCAAATATTTTGAAGATTGGCGGCCAGGGAGGCAGCCAAGTATGTGACACGCAGATCTTCAGTCCGCTGCCGGTGTCGTTACAACAACCCCTCCAACCCATCGAGATCATTGATTACTCGCCACTGGCCACCCGTCTTCTCGACCCGGCCCTGCCACTCCTCGAGGCGCCCCAGGTATTCACGGGGATCGATGTTGTCGGAACGGAGCTTGGTGACGTTTAAGGCAATCACCTCGAATCCACCCAGTTCAACATCGATGTCCCGCACATAGCCCTCCTCGAGGTCTTCCTTGAGGTCGGAGAAAATCAGGATGGTCTTGTTACCGGTGCCTTTCTCGTTGAGGAATTCCACGGCCTGTAACAGCCCACCCGTAATGTCCGTGTACGGGGATGGGTTGGCGTTCTCAACGAACTCGCTCACCTGCTGGACGAACACGCGCTTTTGCCGGTTGACCGCACTCGGCCGGTCATCGAACGAAACTTTGGCGACAATGTCCTTCTCGCTGAAGCTGCCGGTGTCTATCCTTGCGATCGCGAACGAGTCCGTCGCATCAAGCCTGGAGAGCGTGTAGCGAATGATCTGCTCGGCCTTGTCGATTTCCTCGGTGTAGGTGCCCGAGGTGTCGACGAGCATGAACACCCCCGTGTTCGTAGGCTGGTGTTCACCCGAACACGAAGCCAGCAATACACACAACGTAGTAAAGAGTGTCTTGTTCATCGTCATACCCTCCCCGTCAGGCCGACCTCTTCGGCTCGCCGGTTGACGCGATCCTCGAGCCACAGGGGCACGAACAGCGGCAGGTCGTAGATCTGTTTCAGCAATACACCAAGGTACAGGAACACGCTGCCGAGCAGGCGCAGCGACAGTGACAGCATGCGCATCAGCGAGATGCCAATCAGACCAACAACGGTTCGGAGTGACTGCACGAATGTCTCGAGCGGGATCGCCACGAACACCAGCGCGAATGGCAGGATGAAGCCCATGCCCATCTGCGCGGCCGTCGTAATCCACATGTACTCACCCGTCGCCGTGGCGCCGATTTCCCCTCTCAACAACGCGCTCGTCGCGAGCTCATCGTGCAACAGTACTTCGCGCATGTAGGCAAGTCCTGCCTCGACGGATGCCAGCAGAAACAGGATAGAGAACGTGATCCAGATCATGCGCACGCGGGTCTTGTCGGGCAATGCGCCAATCACCGGGAACAGGCGCGTGATCCGCAGCGATTCCATCAGGAACAGGCCCATCGAAATCTCGACCATGATGATGACGAGCGCCGCGATATCTGCCGTGCGGAATCCGCCAATCAGGCTCGTGCCGCCGACCATCTCGGCCATCGGCCGGGCAATCAGCGAGAAGTTAATCGTGGCACCGCCTATGGCAATCGCCAGCACGAACGCCGAGACAAAGAAATTGACGAGTGACGACGACGACAATATCGACATGGCGCGATCGCGCGCGTGCACGATATCCTCGTATTCCTGCATGTGGCGATCGATCGTCACCGAGCGGCTCAGGAGACTATCGACGCTCTTGCCGACCGCGTTCAGTTTCTGCTGGATCTTGCGCCAGTCGGGCCGCATGCGCCTGAGCAAGTGGTGCCGCTTGGCACTGGCCTCGTGATAAGCGCTCATTGCATCCTTGTGCGCCTTCTGCAACGACTTGTGAATGTCCGCGAGGATGTTGCCAACCTGGTAGGAGCCGTCGTTCTTGCTCATCTCGGCAACGGCTTCAACGGCCTTGGTCCAGCCTGGCGGATCCGGGGGCACGTCCACCGCTTCCTGGTGGTCTTTCTCAATGCGATCAATGGATTCGCTTAGCGCACGATGCAGCGACGAGTAGTTGGCGAGGTCTTTCCTCACCGTCTCATTGATGCGATCAAACTCACGCTCGATAATGCGCTCTTTTGCCTCGCGGCCCGCCGCGAGCAACACATCGCGGTTGCGCTCGGCGAGCTTTAGCTCCGAGCGCGTCACGGCCTTCGATGCCACCTTGAAACTGCGGTGCAACGCGTGCGCTGCCGCATGGATGGTTTTGTGGGCCGTGCCGCGGATCAGGTAAAGCGCCGCGACGATAAGGACGATCCAGAGTAATGCCGAGGCGACTGGCCAAGGCGTGATGCTAAGCATAAAGCTCATGATGGTAACCCCGCTGCCGTAGTTCTAACCGTAGACCGGTGGCTTTGCGAAAACGTCCTTTCGGACGCCGTGCCTTTGTCATATTGCGGGGAGAATTTCACGTACGACGCACACTGTCAATGAACCAGTACCGGAACCCGCATATCTTTGTACGGATAGGGGAAATCAGCCATTGTCGATTACTGGCGATACAACATAAGCGGCACTTGCGCCTTGGCTCTTCGACCCCGGCTGCTACACTGTGAACGTATCCTTGGGTCGCCACAATTCGGTCGGAGATTCATGATGGCTGGAGGTTTTGCGAAAGACGGTGCAGTGCAGGATCAGATCGACGCGACGGTCGAGGATGCTGTCAGTCGCGTGCGGCACAAGCTGCCGCAAGGTGAAAGCTTCACTCAGTGCGAAGAATGCGACAAACCCATTCCCGAAGCCCGCCGCCAGGCCGTTCCCGGTGTGCGCCTGTGCATCGCCTGCCAGGCGGAGCGCGATGCCGAGGACAAGGTGGTCAGCGGTTACAACCGACGGGGCAGCAAAGACAGCCAGCTGCGCTGAGATGGTGTTTGACGAGACAGCGGTTGGAGCGCAGATATTAGCGCGACATTGACGTTTATATCGCAGTTTAGGAAACCTCACCTCGCGCCGTTCTGACGCGCTGCCGAATCGCCAACGCCAGCTGAACCTTCGACGCCGTGCCGGTGAGCAGCACAAGATGCACAAACCACGCGACGTCACCCCATAAAATCAATACCGGCAACAGGAACATGAACTGGGCCATCGCGTAGCGGCCGAACTGGAGATGCGGTACGACCAGCTGCGGCTGGCGAACCCGAACCGGGATCATGTACAGCTCGAGCAACACGAGCACCGGGAAGTACAGCCAGTATTTCGGGAAAAACTCGGGGACCAGGAGCCACAGCCAGAGCAGGGTTACAGCACTGAACAGCAGGTCCGCGAGACCGTCCAGGTCGGTATCGGTTTTCGGCGGCGCCGCACGGCGCGCAAAAATGCCATCGAACGTATCCGTCAGCGCCGCAGCGATATAGAGGCCGAACACCCACCACTCGAGCCCGTACCACGCCAGTATCGTGATCGGCACGACGCTGACGATCCGGCTCCACGTCAGCGCGTCGGCAATGAATCTTGCGGTATCTTTGTTCAAGGGCACTACACGCTAGTCTGGCGAAGCGTGGATTGTACGCGTTAGTGGCCAGAAATCTGCAGGGTGTTCGGCTTGTCCGTCGCGACTGCTATAGTCCCGCGACCCAATCGGAGAAAACCATGAATATATGTCGGCGCGTCGGCCGCATCGCCACGCTGGCTGTCATTGCCGTCAGCACCCTCGCCGCCTGCTCAAAGCCTGCTTCCTACGATGTCATCCTGCGCGGGGGAACCATATACGACGGTAGTGGTGCTGAGCCCTATGCAGGCGATGTGGCGATCGCGGGCGATACGGTCGCGGCGCTCGGCGACCTCGGTGATGCCGAGTCAGCAATTGTGATTGACGTGACCGGTCTCGCTGTTGCGCCCGGTTTCGTCAACATGTTGTCCTGGGCCACCGAATCCCTGATCGAAGACCCGCGCTCACAAAGCGACATCCGCCAGGGCGTCACGCTCGAGGTCATGGGCGAAGGCTTCTCGATGGGGCCGCTCAACGACCGCATGAAAGCAGACCTGCTGGAGCAGCAGACCGATATCAAGTTTGACGTCGAATGGACGACTCTTGGCGAGTACCTCGACTACCTGGCGGCGCGCGGCATCGCAACCAACGTGGCGTCCTACATCGGTGCCGCAACCCCGCGCGAGTACGTTATCGGACATGAAGATCGCCCCGCCACCGCTGCCGAAATCGAGCAGATGCAAGTGCTCGTTCGCGAAGCGATGCAAGAAGGCGCGATGGGTATCGCGTCGTCGCTTATTTATCCACCCGGCCTGTTTGCCGGGACCGACGAACTCATCGCACTATCCCAAGTCGCGGCCGAGTATGACGGTGTGTATGCCTCGCACATACGAAATGAGGGCGCGCAAATGAAGCAAGCGGTCGAAGAACTCATTACGATCGCCCGCGAGGCAAACATTCGTGCCGAGATCTACCACCTCAAATCGTCGGGCGAGGCGAACTGGCCGATTTTTGACGAGGCGATCGAGCTGATCGAGAACGCGCGGGCCGACGGACTCCAGATTACCGCGGATGTTTACACCTACCCGGCCAGTGCGACGGGCCTCAATGCCTCGGTGCCGCCCTGGGTGCAGGAAGGCGGATTCGGCGCGTCGATCCGGCGCATGCAGGATCCTGCCATCCGCAAGAAACTTGCCGAGGAAATGCTGGAAGAATCCGCCGCATGGGAAAACGGGTATCTGGCGGCGGGAACGCCCGACAATATTCTCCTTGTCGGTTTCAAGTCCGAGGCGCTCAAACCGCTAACTGGCAAGACCGTTGCCGAGGTCGCCGCGATGCGCGGTACGAGTCCGCAGGAGACGATCATGGACCTGATTGTTGAAGACGGCAGTCGCATTGGCACGATTTACTTCACGCAGTCCGACGACATTGTGAGCAAGGCGGTGGCGCTACCCTGGGTCAGCTTCAACTCCGACGAGGCTTCGCTGGCGCCGGAGGGTGTGTTCCTGAAAAGCAATCCGCACCCCCGGGCTTACGGCAGCTTTGCGCGTGTGCTCGCAAAGTACGTGCGCGACGAGCAGGTGATTACGCTCGAAGACGCAGTGCGAAAATTGTCCGGGCTGCCCGCCGAAGTACTGAAGCTCGATCGACGCGGGCTGCTGAAAGACGGCTATTTCGCGGACGTCGTTGTCTTCGACCCGGAAACGATCCAGGATCACGCGACGTTCGTCGAACCGCACCAATACGCAACCGGCATGGTGCACGTCTTCGTCAATGGCGAACAAGTCCTGAAAGACGGTGAGCACACGGGCGCCACGCCCGGCCGCGTGATACGGGGACCCGGCTGGACGGGAAGGTAGTCGTTGCAAGAAACTCACGGCCATGGGCTGAGGATCGCGAGCAGCCGTTGCAGGTGAAACTGCAGCCGAATTCTTAAGAAACGGCACATCCGGGTGTTCTATACTCGGGCCCATAAATAACAAGAACGCATGGCCCGGCACGAGGCCATGAATTCCGGGGAGCTCCAATCATGTTGTCGAAACATCGCTACGTCGTTCTCGCATTTCTTGCCACGCTGTTGGTTCCCGCTGTTGCCCTCGCATCGTCCGAAGGCAGCGCACTCGACCTCACCGGTCACTGGGCGGGGTACGCGGCGCTCGCGATCTTCACGATCGCCTACCTGGTTGTCATTGGCGAGGAGATGCTGCATCTGCGCAAATCCAAGCCCGTCATTGTGGCTGCGGGTATTATCTGGGCGCTGGTTGCAATCGCCTATTCGCAGCACGGCGACACGCACACCGCGGGCGAAGCGGTACGCCACAACCTGGTCGAGTTCGGTGAGTTATTCCTGTTTCTGCTGGCCGCGATGACCTATATCAACACGATGGACGAGCGCGGGGTTTTCGACGCGCTGCGCGTGTGGCTCGTGTCGCAGGGCTTCTCGCTCAAAAAGATATTCTGGCTGACTGGCCTGTTCTCGTTCGTTCTTTCCCCGATCGCGGATAACCTGACCACCGCACTGCTCATGTCGACAGTCGCCATGGCGGTCGGCGGGACCAATACCAAGTTCGTGGTCATCGCCTGCATCAACATCGTAGTCGCCGCGAACGCCGGCGGCGCATTCAGCCCGTTCGGCGACATCACGACACTGATGGTGTGGCAGAAAGGCATTGTTGAATTCGGGGAATTCTTCGTCCTGTTCTTGCCTTCCGTGGTCAACTGGCTAATCCCGGCCGTGATCATGAGTTTCTCCGTACCTTCCACCCAGCCGGATGAGGTCACCGAGAAAGCCGAACTGCAACACGGCGCGTTCGTCGTCTGCGGCCTCTTTATCGTCACTATCGCGATGGCCGTTTCGGCTCACAATATCCTGCACCTGCCACCGGTACTGGGCATGATGACCGGCCTGGGCCTGTTGAAACTTTACGGCTACTACCTCAAGCGGCGCGATGCGTTCTTCCCCGCGCCGGTCGACGAGGACTTCAGCGACAAGGCGCTGGCCATCGAGATGTCGAATGAAGAACAGGCATCGGGTCGCAAGCAGTTCGACATCTTCCAGAATCTCGAACGCGCCGAATGGGACACGCTGATGTTCTTCTACGGCATCATCCTCTGTGTGGGTGGCCTCGGCACGCTCGGCTACCTCTCGCTGGGTTCGCAGATGATGTATGGCGATCTTGGGCCGACGACCGCAAACGTGCTGGTCGGCATCATCTCTGCGATCGTCGATAACATCCCCGTGATGTTCGCAGTGCTCGCGATGTTGCCGGAGATGAGCCATGGGCAGTGGCTGCTCGTGACGCTCACGGCCGGTGTTGGCGGGTCGCTGCTCTCGATCGGTTCCGCCGCCGGCGTCGCGGTCATGGGCCAGGCGCGTGGCATCTACACGTTTTTCGCGCACCTGAAATGGACCTGGGCCATCGCACTGGGCTATGCGGCGAGCATCTACGTGCATTTCCTGGTCAATGCGAGCGCGTTCGAGTAATCGGGAGAATCAGGTTCCGAACGTCTTGTGATCGAAGATAAGCCGGGAGCACATGATGTTTGTTGGTCACTATGCGGCCAGCCTCGCGCTGAAGAAGTTTGAAAAACGCGCCTCACTGGGTGTTCTGTTCCTTGGCGTGCAATTTGTCGACATCCTGTTTTTCCCGTTCGTGCTTGCCGGCATCGAACGCATCAATATCATTGAGAACTACACGCAGTCGACGCACTTTCAGCTCGAATACATGCCCTACACGCACAGCCTCCTCGGCAGCGCGCTCTGGGCTGTTGCTGCCTACGCCCTGTTTCGCTGGGTGATCGTGAAACAACAGACAATTGCGCTGGTCGTCGCAATCGCCGTATTTTCGCACTGGGTGCTCGACCTCATCGTGCATACGCCGGACCTGCCGCTCTGGAGCGACGCATCACTCAAACTCGGGTTCGGGCTGTGGAGTAACGCGATCGCAACCTACACGCTTGAGGCTGCACTGCTCATCGGGGCGCTCTGGCTGTACCTGAAGTCGACGACAGCATCGACAAAGAGCGGCAAGTACGGGATGGGCATATTTGTCGTGTTCCTGCTGCTCGTTAACGTCGCCAACATTTTTGCGCCGCTGCAGGACGATAGCAAAGTGACCCTCGCAGTCTCTGCCCTGGCCGCTTACTTCCTGTTTGCCGGCATCGCCCACTGGCTGGACAAGAAGCGTCCGGCAAGTCACGAAGCAGAAAACATCGAATGACCGCACCATGTGGCGAATTCAGCTCGAGTCCGGCACAAGGTAAATCTGACAACGCTGTCATTATTTGGCGTAATGGCGCTTCCGGAATCCAATGTTCCGGTCCTGAAGCAATTTAATTTCGCAAAAAATCAATAAGATGAAGAATTATCCGCACTTAGCCGAAATGGGCGTCCTGAACCCGCAGCAGATCGAATCCTACTCAGTCAACAGCATCGGCTATACCGATGTGCTCAGGATTGTCTGTGAGCGACCCAAGGGCTCCCTGCTGCCAGCGACCAGGGCTTACAAGTTTCTTCGTGTGCAAAAAGCGGGCAAAGACGAAGATGTCGTGGAACGCAATCCGGCATTTCGCGCAGCGGTCGACGACCTGCAGGATATCCTCGGAGCGAAGGGGACCAGGCAGGATGTCGCTGGTGCCATCGCCAAAGAGCTGCGCTTGCTTGAAGAAGATATTGCCTTGCGCAGCGATTGCATCCGGACGCTGCTCAGCAAGATGCAATCCCGGTAGACATCTGCGAAAACATCGAATCTAGGCACTCCCGCTCTCGCGGGTTATGCTGCGCCCGAATGAAGGTCCCAAAACCGACACTGCTGCTTGCGCTCCTCCTCGGCATATTTGCCGTTGCTGCCAGTCCCGCGCAGGAGGCGGAACAAGCCGAAGCACTCACGCCGCCCGACTTTACGACCCTCGACCCGAATTGGTGGGGTTATTTCGAGGGTTCGCAGGCCGACGTCAAAGCACGTGTCGAAACGTTTCTCGGCAATGTCGACAACGAGCTTGGCGAACTCGCCGCAAGTAAGCAGGAAATCGCAATCTCCGTGCTCGAGGCCGTGCGTGACAACCTCGACGTTTACGTAGCGCTGCTGGGCGGCCTGGAAATCGAGTCGCAGGCACTGCCGGAGCTGGCCGACAGCTATTCCATTGACGGGCTATTGAGCATCGCAGCGACGGCCCGTGAAGCGCGCTCTGCAGCAGTCCAGGCCGAGACGGAGGTCGTACGCGAGCAGCGCGTTCTTAATGGCGCCAGCCGACGCCGCGACGCCGTGTTCAAGGACTATCTCGATGCCGCCGCCGGCGACGACCGCTGGCTTGCCGCGTTACGGCTCGTTCGTACCCGATCAGAGCAGGCGATCTCCAATCGGCGCCTCGAGATACTGTTGCAAAGCGCGCAGTACGCCACCGCCTATGCTGACAACCTGGCAGCAAGGGTCGAACTGGCGCAAGAGCAGCTTGCGACCGATGCCGACGCTGACGCACTCACGAAGTTGATCGACGCCGTCGAGAGCCAGGCAAACGCGGTTGCCGAGACCGAAGAGCGGCGGCGCGAGGCACAACTCGCCGCCAGCAGCCTCGATGTCGACACGGCGCAGAGCCGTTCCGAGCAGCGCCTCCTGCAGCAGCGCGCGCTCAACGCGGAGGTCGAACTCGCCGACGCCCGGATCGCCCTCGCCCAGGCTGAGGCAAAGCGCTGGTGGACGGAGCTGAAGCTCGATACCGGGCAACCCCTGGCACTTGTCGAAGACAATGCTATTGCATGGTCGGAGCTATTGCGCGACACGCGCGAGCAGCTGCCTGACTGGACCGCGACGACCGAAGACGAGTTGCTGGCCGTGCAGGGCATCAGCCGCGATGGACTCGACCGGGCTGCGCGCCGGGTACTGGACCAGCGCCTCGGCACTGCCCAGGAAACGCTGTCACATATCGGCAGCCTCGATACATCCATCGCCGATTTCGAACTGCTCATGACCGCCGTCGATATCGCCGTTGCCGATTCCTCGGGCGCGTTTCGCTCGTGGTTTGCCAACCTCGGCCGCACGATCAAGACCGCCTGGATCCGGGTAACTGACCTGACCGGCGCGACACTGTTCTCTGTCGGCGAAACTCCTGTTACCGCTGGCGATGTCGTGCAGGCGCTGATCATCCTGTTCATCGCTTTCCTGTTGTCGCGTGCCATCCGTTACGCGATACGCCGCGTTGGCGCCAGGGAATCCGTAGGCACGCAGGCCTCGTTGTATACGCTCAGCCGGCTGACGCATTACACGATCATCATTTTCGCGGTCTTCATCGCGCTGAGCTCAATGGGTCTCGATTTCGGCAACCTGGCACTCGTCGCCGGCGCCCTCTCGGTCGGTATCGGTTTCGGCCTGCAGTCGATCGTCAATAATTTCGTATCGGGACTCATCATCCTGTTCGAGCGCTCATTGCGCGTGGGTGACTACATCGAACTCGACACCGGCCTTACTGGTACGGTCAAGGCGATCAATGTCCGCAGCACGCTGATCAATACGAACGACAACATCGACATCGTCGTGCCCAATTCCGAGTTCGTCACAACGCGCCTGACCAACTGGACACTCGGCGAGCGCATCCTGCGCGTACGCATTCCCTTCGGCGTCGCGTACGGCAGCGACAAGGAACTCGTTCGCCAGGCGGCCATCGAGGCCACGGCGGAGGTGCCTTACACGCTCACACACATGCGCGGGCGCGAGCCCGACGTCTGGCTGGTCGATTACGGCGACAACAGCCTGAACTTCCTGTTGCTCGTCTGGGTCAATCGCGAGGGCGCGCGGCGCCCGACACGCACCCGGGCCGCGTACCTCTGGGCGTTGGAGACGAAGTTCCAGGAATACGGCATCGAAATCCCGTTCCCGCAGCGAGACCTGCACCTGCGCTCGGGGTGGCCGCCGCAAACCGACGTCGGGCCTGGCGAACAATAACCTCAAGCAAGACCGCTGCGCTGCACCGGCATTGGCGACCAGATTGTAAACAATTGTCGCATTGCCCCTGAATCTTGCGAGCCGCCGATAGACTCCAGCCGAGATACATTTGGAGTCAGGGCCAATGTCAAAATCATCAGAGTCGTCGGGCGCTGCAAGTCGCCACACGTCCACTCGCCGTTACTGGCGGCGCACCGAATCGCCCCGGCCCTGGTGGCCCTGGGGCCTGTTGCCGCTGATGGGACTGGTCGTGCTGTTTCTGTTCGGCGCCCTGGTGACTGCCCCCGAAATCCAGGCTGAAGTCCGCGACCAGGTGGCGGACCGTATCAAAGGCGCGGGTGTGGTGGCCAGCGTCATCAGGGGCGATGGCCAGGGCGTCAATGTCCAGGTAGTTGCACCGGAGGAGGATGGCGTATTTTTGCACGCCCTCGCAAAGTCCACCGCTTGTGACACTTGGGCCGGACCGCTGACCTGCCCTACCACCGTTAGCGTGCGCCTGAATGAGCGCAACACGCACATCGACAATCCGGCTCGCGATCCACAACCGGCGCCTGTTGTAATGCCGGAGCCGCCGGCTGCGAGTTACGAGCCTGCGACGGATGCCGCAGATTGCAACGAGCAATTCGACGCCATTCTGTCCAATGCAACGGTGCGCTTTCGCAGTGGCAGCGCCATGGTCGACCGTGGCAACGAGGACCTGCTGCAGACCCTTGCCCAGACCGCACGATCCTGTAGCGGCGACCTGACGATCGCGGGCTACACCGACAGTCGTGGGTCCACGCACACCAACCGGGAGCTGAGTCTCGCCCGGGCACAAGCGGTCGGCGATGCACTGGTGCAACTCGGCATCGACCGGGACCGTATTACCGCGAAAGGCTTCGGCGAATCAGATCCTATCGCCGACAATGACACGCCCGCTGGCCGTGCGAAGAATCGCCGCATTGCCATCACGATTGACGATTTGAATTGACAAGGTGTCAGCTGCGGCTGGCGTTTGTACGGAGATATAAAATGATCTATTTACTCGCAAAATACACACTGCTGTTCATATTGACAGCCTTGCTCGGTTTCGTGATCGGATACTGGTTCTCGCGGAGAAACATCGAGGACGTCACCGAGAGTTTTGAAGACTTGCGCCAGGCCAACAGCCGTTCCGACGCTGTGCACTGGGACCGCTTGTTCCGGCACCTTGAGACCATGCCCGAGCCCAAGGAGACCAATCTCTCCGGCGTTTACGAACGCATCGACAGCGTGGAGAGCGCCGTTGCCCACATACCGCAACCGCAGCCAATGGATATGACCCCGGTTACCATGAAGCTCGACAGCCTGGAGCATCGCTTGAACAATCTGTCGCGACCGCAGAGCGTCGATCTCGCACCATTTGACAAGCGCCTGAAGGCAATCGAAATCGAGCTCGCCGGACTGGGCCAACGACTCGCCGAAGAGAGCCCGGTCGAAGTAGCGCCACGCACAACCCCAGGTAATGAGCCACGAATTTTGAGCGCTGCACTTTACGGCGACAAGGACAATCTGCAGGCGATTTCCGGTGTTGGGCCAACGCTCGAGAATCTACTCAACCACAACGGCGTCTACTACTTCTGGCAGGTCGCCGAGTGGTCCGGCGAGGACATCGACGTCATAGATGCACGGCTGGATGTGTTCAAAGGCCGCATCGCTCGCGACAACTGGGTAGACCAGGCGCGTCAACTCAGGCAACAACCCGATGCGGCACCGCGGCCGGACGGAATCTAAATCGAAGACCTCAACACGCGGCGCCCGCCCCCAGGACGCTGCACCCTAGGCCCGCAGCGCGAATGCGGACATGAAGCGCTGCAGGGTCTCGGGTCTCCCCTGGCTAAGAAGTTCCGTTGGCTTCCCGACGCCCAAAAAAAGTTCCTTCACCGTACCGCCGATGCCGAGATCCGGGTCTTCAATCGTGCCTAGACCGATAGTCATCTGCTGATCGGCGATCCGCGCCCAGCCTTCAATGTCAGCTGCATCGAACTGCACCGAGACTGACAGGTCCTCGGCCCTGCCAGCCTGGAACAGGGCTTTGAGGGCCAGCAGGTCCCAGTCATCGCGGTGGTGATCGCCCGGCTGATTTTCGGGACCGTGGGTCAGGCCCCAACGGATCAACGCGAGAATTGCCGGCTCCAGCGCCCAGCCCCGCTGCGTCAGCGCGTATTTCCGCGTGACATCCTGGCGCTCGATAAGGCCGTCGGCTTCGAGAGCTTTCAGTCGCGAGGCCAGCAGGTTCGTGCCCATGCCTTGAAGCGATTCCAGTAACTCATTGAATCGACGGGGAGAAATCAGCAAGTCGCGGGTCATCAGTAGCGTCCAGCGATCGCCAATGACGTCCTCGGCGCGCGCCAAAGCGCAGTTCTGCTTATAGCTTCGTTTGCCCATAGTTGACGAGCCTAACATTTCACTATATATTTTTAAAGTACTATAGTTTCTTAAAGTGAAAAATAATCATGTCTGACAACGGCCCCCTCCTCCACGCGCTGCGCATGAATGCCGTCTTTTCTTCTATTTCTGCTGTGGCGTTGCTGGTCGCCGGCCCGTGGATCGCTACACAGCTCGGGTTAAGCAGCGCGATCGCTGTCCATGTCGTCGGCGGCGGGCTGATCCTGTTCGCCCTGCAGCTCTGGAATATCGTGCGTACCCGGGAAATTCGCAGATGGGAAATCCAGGGCATCATCGGCGGCGATATCGCCTGGGTCGTCGGCAGTGTCTTGCTGGTTGCGCTGTTCTATTCGGAGATAACAGTGACAGGCCTGGTACTTGTCGACATCGTCGCGCTCGCAGTGCTCGTGTTCGCGGTCCTGCAGATACGCGGTCTCAGGGCGCTGCGCCGAGTTTCTTCTTAAGTTCTGCTACATCGGCTTCGAGTTGGCTGACGCGCTCGGCCAGTTCGACCACGCTACTGCGATCCGCTGACGATGCTTGTCTCGAGGCCTGCGCCTGGCTCGCGTGCGCTTCGATATCGACGGGGCCCGAGAACAGGTGCATGTACTCCGAGTCCTTGCGCCCGGGTGTCCGCGGCAGCTTCACCAGCAGCGGCTCTCCCTCGCGTTCAATCAGGCCATTGATCGCGCCAATGACTTCGGAACTATCGCTGAAATTGTGCAAGCGGCCACTGCGCGAGCGCAATTCGCCCGGTGTCTGCGGTCCGCGCAGCAACAGCAGGCACACGATCGCCTGTTGCGCATCGTCAAACTGCAGGTGGCTGTAACGTGTGTTGCAGAATCGCTGCGAGTACTTTTCGACACGGCTCTTGAAGTTCTCGTCGGTGCGCGCGAGGTGTTTGCCCTCGAGATCGCGAATCGCATGCTGAACTTCACCCTGCGATAAAGCCATAACGGGTTCGCGAGCGGACTTCTGATTGCAGGCATTTGTCAGGGCGTTCAGGGTCAGCGGATACTGGTCGGGCGTGACCACAGACTTCTCGATCAGGCACCCGATAACCCGGGCTTCGATATCATTGAGCTCTGGCAACACGTCGTGGACCTCTCTGTTCCGCCCGGCAATCGCCACGCAGTCTGTCGGATGCGTACTTTGGCGTAACTCCGATGGCGGAGCAACTGCGATTGGTTTCGATTCTGCTACCTTTATAGCAGGAGGACAAAACAATGAACAAAAGCGTAACGATATTGCCGCTCCTCATGCTGATGGCCGGCTGCAGCCAGCCGGCGGACTATGGGCAGTCATCGGAATTCAGCTCCCGCGAAAACGAGTGGGAAGCTGCCTTTAACGCTAAGGATTTCGATGCGATAACGGCGCTGTACGCAGATGATGCGCGCTTGATGCCGCCGAACGGCACGGCGACAGTTGGGCACGACGGGATTCGCGCGACATTTGGCGGGATGATCGACGCCGGTCTCAGCGTCGATTTAACCAGCATTGAGACAAAGTCCCGGGGCGATATCGCCTATGTTGTAGGTACTTACCAATTGCTCGCTGGCGACGAAGTTGCTGACCGGGGCAAATATATTGAGACCTGGCACCGCAGCAACGGCGATTGGCACATGGCGAATGACATTTGGAACAGCGATCTGCCAGCAGCCGGTGGCGGCGACGGCAACACGCACGTGATGATCTTGCACGAGGTAGAAGATTTTGACCGTTGGATTGCCGCCTGGCGCGGTAAGAACAGTCGCCACGACCAATTCAGGGCCAATGGTGCGGCGCACCTGCACACATTCCAGAACGCTGACAACCCGAACCTGACGGGCTTGGTTATCAGCGTCAGCGACTTGGCCGCGCTTAATGCGTTCCTGGCATCCGAAGAAGGTGCAAGCGCAGCGGCGGCCGATGGCGTCGACCTGGACGCAATGACAGTGCTGGCCGAAACGGAGTAGTCCTGAAATCGCGGTAGAATCACCGCGCGATGGAGGAAAAACAGCAAGACACGACGTTTCGCCTGGTGTTTGACGGCCGGCTGGTCGCTGGCCGGAATGCGATCGAGGTCGAAGCGGCGTTTACGAAACGATTTGGCAACAAAGCAGCTCGCACCGTTTTTGCGGGTTCCGCAATCGCATTAAAGGCCGGCCTGTCGCGGGACCAGGCCGTCCAACTCCAGCGCGTATTTGAAGAGATTGGAATGGTCGTCCAGGCCATACCGTCGACACCGCAAACCGCAGACTTGTCGCTGGCGGAACGCCCGCAGCCGGAGCCCGGGCCAAAGCCGGCCACTTCATTGCCGTCGTCGGCAGAGGCGCCATCGCCGCCCGACTTCGGTGTCCTGCCAGAACCCCCGGCATCACTCCAGGCGCCGAAGCCGACGAGCGACATGTATACGCGCGAAGAACTGGCTGCCGCGTTCAAGAACGCCGCCCAGATCCCGCCCGCCGACCGTTCCTACATATACAAGCTCATACCCGTGACCCTGATAATGCTGCTGCTGCCGTTGATCTATCTTGGCATTGCCACGCTCAGCGTATACCTCGTGTACTTTATCGCGACCGCCGGATGGGCCTGGTTCGATGGGAGTCTCAGTGTCCTGCGACTGTTTGGTTTCGGTGCGTCGCTACTGGCCGCCATCCTGCTCACGCTGTTCCTGGCCCGGCCGTTACTCGCCCGGAAGATCGAAGGGCCACAACCAATCCGCCTTGAACGGAGTCGCGAACCTGTGCTGTTCGAGCTCGTCGAACACATCACCGATGCAATCGGCGCACCGATGCCGCACGAGATTCTCGTCGATACGAATGCCAACGCGTCGGCGCGCCTGACCCATGGCGCCTTTTCGAAAGATCTTACACTGACCGTTGGTCTGCCACTGGTTTACGGCTTGAATCTGCAAACCCTGACCGGCATTCTTGCGCACGAGTTCGGGCACTTCACGCAGACCTGGGGCATGCGCTCGATGTATGTCGTTCACCAGATCAACTACTGGTTCTATCGCCAGGTGCACGAGAACGACAGCTGGGACGAATTCCTCGAATCCATGGCGGAGAAAGAGTTGGCGATCCTCAGCCTCGCTGCCGTACTGGCACAGCTTGGCAGCGTGGTGGTTCAACTCCTGCTGACTGCCCTGTCGTACCTGGCTGGCCTGTTCAGCTTCTCGCTATCGCGGCAAATGGAATTCGACGCGGATCGCTACGAGATCGGACTCGTCGGCAGTGCCGCCTACGAGAATACAGCGGCGTCGCTGCGTCTGTTGATCGCCGGGCACCAACAGGGTATGAACGACCTGTTCATGGCGCTCGATGGCGACAAGCTGACCGATAACCTTCCGAAGCTCGCGGCGAATAACGCGGCCAGGTTTTCTGCTGCCGACCGGCAGGAAATCATGACCAGCTTTGACGAGATCAACACCAGCGTTTTTGATACACACCCCACCGACCACGCACGGATACGCAAGGCGCTCGAAGCCGATGTGCCCGCACAATTCGAACATACGGGTCCGGCGGCAAGGCTGCTGCGTGAACCGGAGCGGCTAAGCAAGCTCGCGACCCTGCAGTGGTACCGGTCAATTGGCGTCGACGCCAATCCTGACGACCTGCAGCCGCTCGATGAATTCGATTCGGGGTCCGATCTGCTCAAGCGCGCCGAGCTTTCGATCATGGAGTACTGCGGCGACCTTGACCGACTGCCACAACATTTGCCGTTGATGATGCACAGTACGTTGCAGAAGAAAGACGACCAGCAACTGCTCGCAGAACTCGCTGCGGCGAAGAACAATCTGCACGAACGCAAAACGGCGTTCCTGTCCTTACGGGACAAATTCGACGAAGCGGTCGAGTACCAGTACTACTATCGGCAGGCATTGTTCTGGCGCCGCGCCGGCTTCGACTTCGATTTGAATGCCTATCGGTTGCCGCTAACCACTGCGGACGTCGGCGAGATAACAGCAAAGCTCGCAGGCTTGAAGGAGACCGAGAACCAGAACCGGGCGGCATTGATGCGCTGCGCCGAGCTGCAGGGCGAGCGCCTGAGCCTGGGACTTGAACTGGCCGTGCGCCGCAGCAATCTCGAGCGTGCCGAGTTTGAAGCGCTGCGTCGCGCATATGCGGCGCTCACGGCGACTGCCGACACGATCGCCAGGATCGACGAGAGCGGTGAACGACTGGATTTGCTGTTGCAGATTTCAGCTAACGCGCAGGACGATCCCAAGTATGAGCGCCAGGCCCGGTCCGAATTGTCGACCTTCGAGCAGCTTCTGCGGCAACTGCGAACGGGAATTGGCAGCGTCGCCGATCCATTCAGCCAGGGCGGAACGCTCGCGGATTCGCTGCCCAACGAGTATGCCGGCGACGGTAACCGAATCGCGGCCGCAGCGCTCGACGATGCGGGCCGCATGGTCAGACAAATCCATCGCATGATCTACAAGCTGCTGGGTCGGATGGCAGAAATTGCGCTGGCGACCGAGCGTGGACTCATTGGAGAGGCGAATCAGCGTCAACCAGGCTAGCTAAAGATGCTGTCGATATCTGCCATCAGGTCCGGGGTGAATCTGTCGACGAACGCCAGCGCCTTCATGTTCTCGTGTACCTGCTCGACCCGGCTCGCGCCGGTCAGCACAGTGCTGACGTGCGCGTTCTGCAGGCACCAGGCCAGCGAGAATTGCGCCAATGTCGCGCCCATCTCTTTCGCCAGCGGCTCCAGCGCGGCCACCTTGGCCAGGCGTTCGGCGTCGGTCAGCTCTTTCTGCAGCCAGTCATAGCCTTCGAGCGCACCACGACTGTTTTGTGGAATGCCGGCCTGGTACTTGCCCGTTAGCAGGCCCGACGCCAGCGGGCTCCAGGTCGTCGAGCCGTAGCCATGCTTCCCATAAACCGGCTCGTAATCGGGCCCGAAGCGATGCTGCGCGAACAGGTTGTAGATAGGCTGTTCGACGATGGGCTTGTGCAGGTTACGGCGCTCGGCGACGTCCAGCGCCTCGAGAATTTCGGCCGCTTCCCACTCGGACGTTCCCCAGTACAGTGCCTTGCCGCGTTCAATGATGTTGTGCATCGCCCGGACAGTTTCCTCAATCGGGGTCGTCGGGTCAGCACGATGGCAGAACAGCAGATCCACGTAGTCGAGGCCGAAACGTGTAAGCGAACCATCAACGGCTTCGAGCAGGTACTTGCGATTGAGGGTGTTCTTTTCGTTGGGGTTATCGTGCATTCCCCAGTAGAGCTTGGTTGAGACGAGGTAGCTGCCGCGACGCCAGCCCAGCCTTCGCAATGCCTCACCCATGATCTCCTCGGACAGACCGCCGGCATATACCTCCGCGTTATCGAAGAAATTTACGCCCGCGTCATAGGCGGCCTCCATCATCTTCATGGTGGCGTCGAGGTCCACCTGGTTATGAAAGGTAACCCAGGAGCCAAAAGACAATTCGCTAACCTGCAGTCCGGCATTACCGAGATGGCGGTAGTTCATTGAAGATCCTCTGCTACGTATGTCAGGTATGCTCGCGTCACAACTTTGCCAGCAGGGTACGCGCTTCGAGTTCCAGGTCCTGCAGGCGGGCCCGTGCCTGCTTCAGAAACTCGATCGAGACCTTGTCGGGATCCGCCCAATAGCCGCCAGCGACGTCACAGCGCTTGGCCAGCGCCTTGACCCCGAGCTTTCTTAGCTCGAATGACAGTTTGGTCCAGGTGTCAGTCAGGCGTTCCTCTTTCTTATAGTCACGCTTGCCGTGGTCGTCGAGTGCGCGCAGGTACACTTTCGTCTGGCGGGTAGCACGAATCACGCCCTGCAGGGCCTTGACGGATTCTGCCTTGCGCTTCGCCCCTGCCCGGGCCAGATTCGCGAGGTAGCGGCCCAGGTTGGCCAGCAGTTCCTTGAGCGTGGATTCCATGATCGGGGTCGGCATAGGCCGTAAGTATCAGATGCGCCCGCCGCAAAAACAAATACGTTAAGCTCGGCGACAGAGTGAACCTGGGGTAACGACATTGGCTGACGACGAATCTCCGCAATATGGTGTCGGCGACGCTTCTTTCAGGGCGGCAGGCGGCCAGAGCGGCATTTTCAAACTCGTGAATGACTTTTTCGATCGCATGAGCAGTGACGAACGCTTCAGGACCATCTTCAACATGCACCCGGATGACCTCGATGTATCGCGCGACAAGCTCGGGCGTTTCCTATGCGGATGGCTTGGCGGCCCCAGGCTCTACCGCGAGAAGTACGGCGGCATCAGCATTCCACGCGTACACGAACACCTGGCGATCGCCACAGACGAGCGCGACCAATGGCTGACCTGCATGGCGGAGTCGGTCGAGGAGCAGCCATTCGCGCCTGCCTTCAAGCGCTACCTCATGGAGCAGTTGTTCGTGCCAGCCGAGGCAGTGCGACGACGAATAGAGGAACTGTCCAAAACCGTATGATTCGCACCAGCTTTGTCGAGATTCTTTACGCAGGTTTGAGGTTACTTTCCTAACATATTGATTTTATTACTATCAAAATCATGGCACATGCCTTGCATTTCAATTCGGCATGCCACTATTCCCGACCACGAGAGTCCTGCTCCTCGCCTTCCTGATCACCCTTGTCTCTGCCCCGGCAACCGCCGGCGAGTTCAGTGCCGTATTCAACGGCAAGTCCTTTCATATCGGTGCCGACCAGGACTGGAATGAAGACAACTATGGCCTGGGGCTCGAGTACGAATTCTCCAGCACCTCGCGCTGGAAAAAGAAGTTAATTGCCAACGGGTTTCGCGACAGCAACGACAAGATGTCTTACATGGCCGGAGGCGGTCTGCACCGAAACCTGTTCGCCACCGATCGATTGCGCGGGTTCTACGTTGATGCGGGTATTAATGCTTTCCTGATGACGCGCCAGGATGTCAACGACAACGCGCCGTTCCCCGGCGTCCTGCCGAGCCTGACTGTTGGCAATCGGCACCTGGGACTGAACCTGACATACCTGCCCAAGGTGGCAGTCGAGAGGCTGCTCGATGAATCCATGTCGGATGACGGGATGGACGGGATCCTGTTTCTGCAGCTAACAATCAAAATCGATCCCACCGACTAGTACGTTCAGCGTCGCTGCCTGACGTACAATCCTGTGTCTGCCCCAGGTAACAGTTCTTATGCGACCCGATACACCGTTCGTGGCGGCCATTGGTGGCGCCAATATCGATATCCATGGCCATTCATCGGGTCCATTGATCGAACGTGATTCCAATCCGGGAAACGTTCGCCTGGCACCAGGTGGTGTCGCACGCAACGTTGCCGAGAATCTGGCCCGGCTGGGCGTCGGTGTTCGGTTCATTTCCGCGGTCGGCAAGGACGATCACGGCGAACTGCTGTTGCGATTGGGTCGTGAGGCAGGTATCGATATGGAGCATGTACAGCAGATCGATTCGGTGCCGACATCGACCTATTTATCGGTCGTGGATGACAGCGGCGATATGTACGTTGCGGTTTCGGACATGAATATCATCGACCAATTCGATGCGGCGCGGCTGCAGGCAAGCCAGGACATGCTGCGAAAAGCGTCGTTGCTCGTGCTCGATGCCAATCTCCCCGATAATGTGCTCGCCTGGCTCACCACGACGTTTTCTGACCGACCGCTGTTCATCGATACGGTTTCAACAACCAAGGCAGTGCGCATCAGGCCCTATCTTGGTGCCATTCACACCCTGAAGACCAGCCGCGCCGAGGCCGAGGCACTGACAGGTCTCGACGCCGCAACCGAATCGCAATTGTGTGAGATTGCTCAATCGTTTCATGCCCTGGGCGTCGAGCGCCTGTTCGTTACGCTCGGTGACCAGGGCGTGTTCTTCAGCGCTAACGATGAACAGTCCGTCATCGGCCCCACGAGCACCGTGCCCGATATCAGCAACACTGGCGGTGCCGGCGACGCATTTCTCGCCGGCCTTGTCTATGCCTGGCTCGAAGCATGGGAGCTCGACAAATCCGTACAATTTGCTTTGGCGGCAGCAGCTGTCACGCTGGCCTGCGGCGGGACGAACAACCCGGACCTGTCGCTGGCGACAATCACAGCGCTACTTGAATCAGATCATGGCTAACCTACCAGGTAACGAATATCTCGACTTCGCGCCCGAGGTCGCAGCAGCCCTGGCAGATCGCCGCCCCGTGGTTGCGCTCGAGTCGACGATTATCAGTCATGGGATGCCGAATCCCGCGAACGTGCAAACCGCGCTGGCGGTTGAGCGCGTTGTGCGTGATAGCGGTGCTACGCCG